>ERZ773037.1743-NODE-1743-length-11162-cov-11.610336_pt1 | contig 11162 bp, 9 predicted proteins | sample MGYA00511466_ERZ773037 | MGnify/ENA primary metagenome ERZ773037 (study PRJEB29015, sample SAMEA2738146) | human oral metagenome | biome: human oral; feature: human-associated habitat; material: saliva | place: China | collected 2202 ...
CTCACTTTAAAGGAACCTGACAACTGTAAGTTTTCGCATTTCAAAAATATATTTGTTTTTTGCTCGGGTAATTCTAATTCTACTACAGGCGTATGAACTACTGTATCTCGAATTACTTCTCTTGCTTTTTTAATTTCTTCAATTGATATCATGAATAACTCCCCTAATTAGTGAGGCTTTGCGTTATCTAACAACATACTTTGGAATGGTCGACTTTCTTTAAATTGAGCAAATTCTTCTTTAACTTCTGTCAGTACATCTGGTTGATTAATTAAATCCAATGCACTGAAAGCCAAGATTTGACCTGCTTTTTCAATCCCCTTATGCGCGATTTCAGATTTACCATTTGCAACCCATTGCCAAGAATGAGGTGCAGTTCCAAGAGGTTCACATCCGTAGTTAAATTGTCCAGTTGGAACTACCCAGCTAACATCACCAACATCCGTTGAAACCATCATTGTGTTTCTTGCTGGAGTTGTCGCTACCTTGCTACAAAGTGATAGTTTAGATTGTTTATCCACCCAGCTTGCCGTTTCTGTTCCAAATTCTGAACTTAGTTTTCTCTTCATCTTTTCTACTTGTGAGGTTGTTAGTGTCATACGATATCTAGTCGCATAAGCTAAATCAAATTTATCGTATTCTGCATCGCCATATTGTTTTAAGTTTTCGAAAATCAAATCTGTTAAGCGTTTATTCGGTACATAATTCATACATGCAGAGTCAAAATCAACACTTAATTTTGTTTCCGTCATTAAGGCTGCACCTTGAGCAATTTTTTTCACTCTTTCAAAAACATCCATTGCCACTTTAGGTTCTGTTGCACGAATAAAGTAATGTAGTTTAGAAGAGGCTTGTACAACATTTGCCGATTCTCCACCTGCATCAATATACGCATAATGAAGACGTACGCCTTCTGGAATGTGTTCTCTTAAATAGTTCACCCCTACATTCATCAATTCTGCTGCATCAAGAGCACTTCTTCCCAACTCTGGGTTTGTTGCCGCATGTGCAGCAATCCCTTCGAAGCTGAAATATGACTGAACAACCGCTAACGTTCCTTGATACCATGGGCTTGTAATATCAGAAGGATGCCAAGCAAGCATCGCATCTACTCCTTTGAACACTCCTGCTTTTGCAAGATATGCTTTTCCATATCCAGATTCCTCAGCAGGACATCCGAATAAAATGATTGTTCCTCCAGTTCTTGTTTCAATCAAATAATCCTTCAATGCTACTGCTGCTGCCAAACTTGCCACACCAAGTAAATTGTGTCCACATCCATGACCAGGCTGATTTTCTTTTTCACATTCTTTATGGCCAAGATCGGCAATCTGATTCATATTAGAAAGAGCATCATATTCTGCCAACAACCCAATAACTGGGCCTTTGCTACCAAACGTTGCTTTAATCGCATTAGGCACTCCAGCAACATTTGTTTCAACCTTGAATCCTTCTTTGTCTAACATATATGCAAATCGTTCTGCTGCTTTATCTGTTTGAAAGCGAAGTTCTGGATTCTCCCAGATAAAATGACTTAATTCAATATATTGATTCATTTTACTAGAGATAAGCTCTTTTAAATGTTCCTTACTCATGTTATTTTCCACCTTCCTCGCTAGTACTTATTTTTCTATCAACAAAGACTAGAATAAATGCAAGAGCGCAGAATAAGAATGAAACAAAGTAAACTACGTGCATTCCTTGTACAAACAACTCTGGTTTATCTGGAAGATAAGTATCTACTTTAGCTCCTTCAAAATGACTCATTGCAGCGAATAAAATTTGCGATGCTACTAAACTACCTGCTGTTAAAGAAAGATTTCGAATCAAACCAGAAACGCCACTGGCCATACCAATTTTATCACGAGGTACAGAACTCAAAATCATCGCATTATTTGGAGTTTGGAAAACTCCACTACCAATCCCTGTTAAGATAAATGTAGCAATTAACCCTGGAATATTTCCTTCTACTCCGTAGAAATAATATGTTAATTGAGAAACGGCCATTAACCCACAACCAATAAGAATCATGTTTTTCGCGCCATATTTATCGCTGAGTTTCCCTGCAAAAGGAGAAACAACAGTAATGGTAATTGCAATCATAACCGTCATTAAGCCTGCGATTTGAGGCTCAATTCCTAACGTGTTTCGTAGGTAAAATGGCATTAAATATCCATTGAAACCAGAAATTGTATAAACTAACAGTAAGCTTACAAGATAAATAACCATATGTTTATTTGAAACAACCGATAAATCTAAAACAGGTTCTTTTTGACGGCGCTCATACAAAATAAATGCCACTAACGCCACAATTGACACAATGAATAACGGACCAGCTGTTGGTCCAAAGAACCCTTGTTTCTTAGCTAAGTCAATTCCAAAGAAGAAACATGCGATAAATCCTGCTAACAATAGAGCACCAATCCAGTCGATTGATTTTCCTGTAGCAGTTCTATCTTTTGGAAAATATTTAAGTGCCAACAAATAGCAAATAACACCAACAGGAACACCTAACCATAAAATAATGTGATATCCAAAGTTCTTAAGAATCATCCCACTAAAAACAGGTCCGAAAATTCCTCCTCCAGAAAGGAAAGAAGCAATTGTACCAATAGCCTTTCCTCGTTCTTCTCGCTTAAAGAGTTCCTCTGCAATCGCAAAGTTAATTGACATCGAGAGAACGGATCCAATCCCTTGAATCACACGAGAAATAATTAATACTTGAAAACTACTCTTGAATCCACCTAATACTAGTCCTAACGTTAAAATAATAAGTCCAAGTTTAAACATCTTGAATTTACCAAAGGAATCCCCTAATTTTCCTGATAAGACCATCAAACATGTACTAGTTAACATAAATGCTGTTTGCACCCATGCAACATCGAGTCCAGTAATACCATAGTCTGTTACGATATTTGGTGTTGCAATCAGAATCGCATTAAACGTAAATGCTGATAAGGCTGTCCCAACCCCTACGATGAGTAATATGATCCATCTCTTTGCCTGTATTGCCTGATCTTCAATATAACTTAACATTTTTATTCCTCCTTTATTCCAATTAAGAATATAAATTTACAACCCATTCGATTGCCGAAGATAATTTCTCCGGAATACGATCACGATGATCTCCTTCATGCGTCACAAAAGTTACTAAATCTTCTCCTAGAGTATTCTCGTAATGCTCTTTAGCTTCAAAAGTATATGGAACTTGCATTTGATTAATCAGTGGTGATGTTTTTCCTTCAGCATCGCCAACACTCATATATAAATGAACTTGTTTTTTTAATGAATGATTTAGTACATAGTCTAAAAATTTTGGATACCAAAAAGAAGTTGAGCAGCTAAGAATCGCCCCAAAATCAGAGTTAATGTATCCTGAATATAAACTAACTAAACCTCCAAAAGAGTATCCGCCAACAACTCTACGAGTTACCTCCCTAGAAGCAGGGTAATTCTCTTCAACGTAAGGAACAGCACGACTTACTAACCATTGAATATAATCTGAAGCTTTTCCACCAAAATCAAAAGGCATTCCCTCTGGCGCCTTCTCCTTCCATGGTGAATACTCATCCCAACGATTTTTAGGTTCTATAAATACAATCACTAATTGTGGAACTTGTTCTTTTAACCACTCTTCTAAATCGTTTAAAACTTGCTTTCCATCTTGTAAATAAACGGTCGGTAACTGTTCTGAACCTATTTCCTTTGGATGATATGCGACACATTCATAACCATCTAGCTGAAATGGTTGAAATACTACTTCTTGATTCATAAATTTTCTCCTTTCTATTTTTTATCTCAAGAACAGTTTAACAATTTTGTTTGCGTTTTCATATTTTGTTTTTCTACATTTTTTATCTGATTTTCCATCTAAATGTATTTTTTTAATATAAAATATCTCTTTTAAAAATGTTTTATTGACTGCGCTTACATTTCTTCTTATACTAATAGTAAGATTATTAAAAGGAGTTTTAGCATGCCAACTCAAGAATCCCATATGTTCCATAATATCTCATGCATCGATTTATATCCGATTCAATTTGGTAAAGAAACTTGTTCCCCATTGCAACGATACGGTCCCGTTAAAGCAAATCATTTTTTATTCCACTTCGTAATTGATGGAAAAGGTGAATACTGGAATTTGGACACTCAGAAAAAATATACAATCGATAAAAACAAAGGATTCTTTATGACCCCTGACACAATCGGTACCTATACAGCAGATTCTGAAGAACCTTGGTCATATTTATGGATTGAATTCGATGGTATTAAAGCAGCTCCTTTTTTAAAAGAGGCAGGTATTAATACTAAAAATCCTGTTTTTCAATTAAAAAACCAATTATTCTTACCAAATATTGTTGAACCTTTAGAAACAATGATTCAGTATTCACACAAACATGAAACATTTATCCTCGCCCAACTTTATTTGTTAATGGATCATATCATCTCTTTTTCTTCCAGCGCTACTTCCATTCGACAAAGTGATTTAACTAATTTTTATATTCGGGAAGCAATTCAATTAATTCAAAATCACCCTCAACACAATCCTACTGTCGAAGAATTAGCAAATGTTTGTCATTTAAATAAGAATTACTTAACTCGACTTTTCAGCCAAGAACTAGGAGTCACTCCTATTAAATTTATTATCAATTATCGACTTAACGATGCTTGCCAGCAGTTAGCATCAACAACAAAATCTATAGCGGAAATTGCACAATCAGTTGGATATACAAATCAATTCAACTTTTCAACAGCTTTTAAAAAAGAAAAAGGTCTCACCCCATTCGAATGGCGTTCTTTATACCGTTAGAAAAATACGATTAAAAGCAAATTACATATATTACTTCTTATAAAACAAATAACCACCGCTAAGGCCGGTGGTTATTGATTTAATCCACACAAAAAACCAGGGCACTAACCCTGGTTTCTCAAGTTTATTCTATTTGTTTATAGTTCCCCTTTTCTGGCAATGCTTCTTTAAGGAGCTATCCCCCGCTTTACACTATAAAAACGATCTTATGATGTTTACACTACAAACCGTTAGCAATAGCGTCATCATAAAGCTATACATAAATGAAACATGCTTTTCTTTTAACAGATGATTGATTTTCGTGCCGAAATAGCCTCCTCCGATTGCGGTTATGACAATCATTGGCACCATCTGAAGATTAAAACCTGCAGAAGCGCCTTTCAGCACGATCATTATGATTTTTGGTACTTGCGCAAAGAAAATCATGCCAATGGAGTATGGAGTAGATTCTTTGGCAGTCATTGACATAAAGCCTAGAAGCACGATGACATTTAATGGTCCTCCTCCGATTCCTAGAAAGACCGATAACGCCCCCACTCCCATCCCAAATGAGAAAATCGTCCACTTATTTTTTACTTCAAACTTTGGAAACCAGGATTGTCGTATTGTAAATAACAATACTGTAATGAGGACGAACAACAATAGAAATGATTGAACTCTTGTTACAACATTGTTATCTAATAAAACAACAACCTTCTTAAATACTTGTTCCCCAATATACCCTCCCAATAGAGAGCCTACTGATAGTGTCAGCATGACTTTTGAATCAAATCCCTGACCGCTTTTACGGTGTTTGTATAGAGAAGATAAGCACATCGAAAATACGGCAATGGTAGAATAGATACCGATAGTCGCTACACTGTCTACTCCAATCAAATCAAACACCGGCTTAATGATTGCTCCACCACCAGCACCGGTTGTTGCACCCAGAGCAGTTGCTAAAAATATTACTATTCCGTATATCCATATCATCAAAATCACTACCTTATGCTAAATTCTCTCCGTTTGAAGCAATTACTTTTTTATACCAATCAAACGATTTCTTCTTATAGCGACGGAACGTTCCTTCGCCTCGATCGTTTACATCTACATAAATGAATCCATATCGTTTTTTCATCTCGCCTGTAGACCATGCGATTAAATCGATACAGCCCCAAGGTGTATATCCCATTAAATCAACACCATCTAATTCAACCGCATCTTTCATTGCTTGAATATGTTGTCGTAAATAGTCAATGCGATAGTCATCCTCAACCGTTCCATCCACCAACTCGTCTACAGCCCCTAAGCCATTTTCAACAATAAATAATGGAACATGGTAGCGTTCATACATTTCACATAAGGCAATTCTTAAGCCTAGGGGATCCAACGTCCATCCCCATTCAGTTACTTCTAGATATGGATTTTTATACGCTAAAATATTATTCCCTGGTGTTTTAGGAACGCTCGTATCAGTTGTGGACATCGTTGACATATAGTAAGAGAAGCTAATGAAATCTACACAACCTTTTTGTAAGATTTCAAGGTCTCCCTCTTGCATTTCAATTGCAATCCCTTTGCGTTCAAACTCTTTCAATTTATAGTTTGGATAATAGCCTTTCACCATCACATCTAAATAAAACTCAACTTGTCGTTTATAACGGATATTCTCCATGACGTCTTCCGGTTTCGATGTCATCGCATAGCTAGGCGCATACATCACCATGTTTCCGATTTGAGCATCTGGCATTACCTCATGGCATAGACGAACCGCTTTCGCTGAAGCTAGAAACACGTGATGGACAGCTTGAAATTTAGTTTGTTCATCGTTTGGATGAATTCCGAGTTGTAACCATGAACGTAACACATTAATTTCGTTAAATGTCAACCAGTATCGAACTTTGCCCTTATAGCGGTTGAATACAGCAGATACATAATTCATAAAGAAATCAATCGTCTCTCTACTTGTCCATCCATTATAGTGATCGGCTAAATATAAAGGCATATCAAAATGACATAAGGTCACAACGGGTTCCATTCCGTATTTTGAACATTCATCAAAAATTTTGTCGTAGAAGGCTAATCCTTCTTCATTCGGTTTTTCCTCTACGCCATTAGGGAAGATTCGTGTCCAAGAAATAGACATACGATAGGCTTTAAACCCCATTTCTGCAAACAATCGAATATCTTCTTGATAATGCTCATAAAAGTTAATAGCTTTATGCGAAGGGTAATAGTCATTTTCGTCAATAGCGCCTACTGCACCCTCTGGGACGGCAGATAGACGCTCCTCTTTACAAAGAATTCCTTCCGCCGTTCGAAAAGTGATTTTTCGTGGGGTGGCAAAATCTCCTACCGTTAACGTATCCATAGTGGAAAGCCCTCTTCCACCTTCTTGATACGCCCCTTCAATTTGGTTGGCGGCGGTTGCTCCACCCCATAAAAAATTTTCTTTAAAACTCATGGAAATTCTACCCTTTCTATTTATAAAATATCTCCTGCGTAAACTTTCCCTTCGTGTTTCAGAGAGATTTCTTTTCCTTTTGATTCTGTGACAATCATCATAATTGTTGGGTCATACCCTTCACTAACCACTAATTCTCTATCGAAATGAGCTAATACCTGTCCTGCTTGTACGTGTTCTCCCGTTTGGACAACTGGCTCAAATCCTTTTCCAGATAACTCAACCGTATTAATTCCAATATGCACCAATACTTCTACCCCATCTTCACGGACAATTCCATAGGCATGTCCTGTTGGGAAAACGGAAACGACTGTCCCATTGACTGGAGAAACGACTGTATTAGAAGTCGGATTCACTGCGACTCCGTCTCCCATTGCTTTAGAAGAAAAGACTGGATCGTTTACATTTTCTAACGGCAACAATTCTCCTTCAGCGACCGCTACGAACGTATCATCAGCAACCGTTGTCGCTAAAACTTCTTTATTCTCTTGTTCATTCGGAAGCCCAAATACAAATGAGCATGCGAACGAACTAATAAATGCAATCACACAAGCAATCGACGCGTGAACAATTACATGAGGTGCGTCTGCACTAAAGTAACTTGGAATCGATAGTAATCCTGGAGGTACTTGAGCAAAGCGACCCACTCCCATGATTCCTAAATAAAAACCTGCCACGCCTCCGCCAATCATTGCGGCGTATAAAGGTCTTCTATATTTTAAGTTCACACCATAAAGCACAGGTTCTGTAATCCCTAAGACTGCTGAAAACCCAGTAGAAACTGTCAATCCCTTAAGCTCTCTACTCTTCGTTTTAAATGCAAGTGCTAGTGCCGCTCCACCTTGAGCAATATTGGAAACCATCATCCCAGGTCCTGCAACAGTATCTACCCCTTTGGTTGTCAGTAAGTTGATACCAATCGGAATAATCCCATAGTGCATTCCTGTCATCACTAATAGCGGAGTTGTTGCCCCGACTAACAGCGGTACAAACCACGGAACTACACCGTTTAAATAGGCCACTCCTCCATTAAGTAAACCTGCTAACCACGTTCCAAGAGGTCCAATAGCAGTAAAACTTGCTGTTAACACAATTAATAACGTAATCATTGGCGCCAAGAAAATTCTTAAAACGGCAGGTGTTAATCGTGTAACAACAGGTTCTACTATCGATAAGAACCATACAGCCAAAATAATTGGGATTACTGACGAACTATACGTCGCTGGAGTTACTGGAATTCCAAAAAGTGTAATCCCATTCCCTGATTCTTTTGCTGCAGCTACCATGTTCAAAAATACTGGACTAATTAATGCTGCTCCAACTGTCATCGCTAAATATTCATTCGTGTGGAATTTTTTAGCAGCCGATGCAGCCAAAATGACAGGTAGGAAATAAAAAATGGTATCTCCAAATATGTTCAAAAATTGATATGTTGTGTCTGTTTTTTGAAGCCATCCAAAAATCGTGCAGAGCGATAAAACCACCTTAATCATCCCTGCACCAGCCATTACTGGAGTAATCGGAACAAACATTCCAGCAAATGTATCTAACACTTTTGCAACTTTTCCTTTTTCTTCCTCAACGACGCCTTCACTACTCACAAATTGAGCAATTTCGTTAATCTTACGGAACACATCTGCCACATCTGGACCGATGACAATTTGATATTGCCCTCCGCTTTGAATGACATCAATGACACCTTCTGTTTTCTTTAAGCCTTCTGTATCCGTCGTTTCTTCATCCTTTAAATTAAAACGTAATCTAGTTGCACAGTGAATCAGTGAATTAACATTACCTTCACCACCCACTTTTTCCAAAATAGTTTTTGCTAATTCTTTTATATTTTTAGCCATAGTGGTCTCTCCTTTTGATTGATACTTTCATTCTATTAAGTCCAATCGACACGCTCAATATGATTTCAAACTCTTTCATCACCGTTGTTAAAATCATTAGAAAAAAAGAATAAACTCTGCAACAGTGTTGCAAAGTTTATTCTTTAGAGTCATTTAATAGCGGGTTATTCGAACGGCGTTTTCGCTCAAACTCATGCGTTACTTTTCGTTTGTTTCGATAATTCTCTTCATAATTTTCACTGAAGACACCAGAATATAAAGTGTCTAGCAACAAAGATAAAGAAATTACGGATGAAAAATTACCTAATGTATCCACTAATTTTTCACGGGTTGATAAGTGCAATGTTAATGGAGAACAATTGGATAAACGGTTTTCGCCATAAGAGGTAATGCTCATAAAAGGAATCTGTAAATCTACTAATTTTTGAGCTACTAATAATAAAGTTTCCACTTCTCCAGAATACGACAGTAAAATGAAGCACTGTTTTTTATTCGCGTAAGCAGCTTGAAAATAGAAATTGTCCACTCGATTTTCGACGATAACATTTTTCCCAATCTTCAGCATTCTATTTCTAAAAGTATTGGCTACTTCTAGAAAATCCCCCGCAGCACTAATGACAATTGTTTCAGCTTCCAACAACATCCGTGTCGCCTTCTGCATAGAATCATGGTGCATTAAGGACACTGTATCTTCTACGGTCTCTTTATAGAGTGTCGCCATCTTATTTCCTAAGACTTTATCCCGATCTTGTGGTAGAAAAGGTCTGTTAGGATTAATATCACTAAAATTAGAATCTAAGTAATCTAATTCTTTAAGGTATACCTCTTTAAAATGATTAAAACCCGTATATCCAATTAGCTGGCAAAATCTACTAATAGATGAAGGATGCACATATAACTCAGCCGCAATCATTCTAGAGCTTTTATCTTTTATCACATGTCCAATATTCAGAAAATAATCTGCAATTGTCTTTTCAACATCGGTCATTCTTTCTTGCTCTGATAATTTTTCGAAGATTAACATAATTTTTCTCTCCTTTTTACTTCATCCCATTATAAATCTCATCTGCGATTTCAAAGCCGATTTGTGTTTGCTGCTCGGGCGTCAAAGCGTGGCCTGTGTCCTCCAACGTGGTGAGACGTCCGTCTTTTAGTCGCTTCATTGCTTTTTGCGAGGCGGTCTGTGGCACGATATTGTCGTCTTTGCCGTGATAAATATGCACAGGCATCATTAGCTTGTCTAGGTTCGCGTAGGCATCCATGTCGTAGATATCCGCGATGTATTTCTTTCCGATTTTCGTACCGAGTAAGTTAAAGGTCTCGGGTACTTCGTCTAGTTTCGGGAAGCTACTTCTGATATCGTCCGGCAGTGAAAATGCAGGATAGAACAAGAAGAGACCTGCGATATTGGTGACTTCTTCTGCCGTCAGTGCTGTGACGAGTCCGCCTTGGCTACTTCCCATCAAATAAATTTTCTGCGGATCGGTATATTCCAACCCACTTGCGATACGGATGGCGTCCTTCAAGTTTTGCACTTCGGTTAGAACAGACATCTCGGTCGTTAGTCCCTCACTCATCGGAGCCGATGACGACGAGCCTCCTGCGAATTCGAAGCTGAAGACGGCAATGCCAGCCTTGGCCAATGTCTTCTGTACTTCTTCCTCATGCTCGACGTTCGCGCCAAGTCCGTGACTAAAAATCACGAGTGGCACACGTCCTTCTACGTCTGGCACAAAGGCACGGGCGTAGATGTCCTTGCCATTACTATCAAAATCATATTCTTTTACGGTATACGTGCCGTCTGTCTTCACTTCGACATGCACCTGTTGTGTGGTTTGTGGCGCCTGCGCGGTCGCATTCGTCGTGTTCGTACCGTTCGTACTAGTCGTTCCACACGCTGCGAGTAGCATCGCCACGCCAATTCCCATTAATGCTTTTTTCATTCATTTCCAACTTTCATTTTGGTCGGGCCTTTGCCCTTTTAAGTAGTCTACCCGCTACGTGGTGGAACCTCAACTTTTTTGCATAAAAAAAGACTGCAAGACGTGCCTGCAGT
>ERZ773037.1753-NODE-1753-length-11109-cov-15.844581_pt1 | contig 11109 bp, 5 predicted proteins | sample MGYA00511466_ERZ773037 | MGnify/ENA primary metagenome ERZ773037 (study PRJEB29015, sample SAMEA2738146) | human oral metagenome | biome: human oral; feature: human-associated habitat; material: saliva | place: China | collected 2202 ...
AAGAAAAGGAGCGGATATGATATCCTACTCCTTATTCTTATCAGAAAATCTAATTAGAATTAGTCTTCTTTTTTCTTGCGAGCAACAAGTCCAAATCCGCTCAAGACACCTAAAAGTCCAAGTGCTGCTAGGCTAGCATTGTCTGCTGTACCAGTGTTTGGAAGCTCTGCTTGTCCTTTAGCTTCTGATGAAGCTGCTGGAGCTTGTGGTGCTTCACCATTGACTGGCGCTGATGGCATCGCTGGAGCAGCTGGATTAACCGGTGTTGCTGGGTTAGCTGGGTTAGCCGGTATTGCCGGTATTGCCGGTATTGCTGGGTTAGCCGGTGTTGTTGGCTGACTTGGGTCTGCAGGAACTACTGGAGTTGCTGGTTGACTTGGGTCTGTCGGTTTCACCGGACTTGTTGGGTTTGTTGAAGGTCTTGCTGGTGAACCTGGTTGAGATGGAATGAGTGATCCTCCATTTGTAGAACCTTCTTTTTGAGGTCTTCCATTTGTAGTACGTTTAAATACATGGATAACATCGCCAGTTTCTTTAACGTTTATTGTTTCTACTAAGGCATATCCTGGGATCTCTCCAGCTGGGTTATCACCTTCAGCTAATGGTTTCACAGGTTTACCATTGACATCTACCCATACTGTCACTGGTTTCTTAGTTGATGGTTTGAAGATATGAGTTACTTTACCTGTTTCTTTGTTTGTAACTGTTCCTACTAGTTCATAGTTAGGAGTAGATCCTGCTGGGTATGTTCCTGGTGTTACAGGTTTGATTGGGTTTCCTTTTTCGTCTACCCATTCAGTTGTCTTACCTTCTTCGATTGATTTCTTAACAGCTTCTGCTTCTTTCTTAGCTTCTTCCTTGGCTTTTTCTTTTTGCTCTGGAGTCAAGTTTGGATTTTCATCAATCTTCTTCACTTTATCTTCTAGAGCTTTATCAATCGATTCTTTCGCTTTTGCTTTATCTTCTGGAGAAGGTGTAGTTGGCTGATCCTTATCATTTTCTGACGGAGTTGATGGTTTGTCTGGAGTTGGAGTATCTTTCTCAACTTCTTTCTTACCATTCTCTTTGGCTTTTTCTACTTCTTCTTTAGAAGGTGCTTTGTCGATGGCTTTCTTAGCTTCTTCAGCATCTTTCTTAGCTTCTTCTTTAGCTTTTTCTTTTTGCTCTGGAGTCAAGTTTGGATTTTCATCAATTTTCTTAACTTTTTCTTCTAGAGCTTTATCAATCGCTTCTTTCGCTTTTGGCTTATCTTCTGGTGTAACAGGAGTTTTTTCTACATCTTCTTTACCTTTTGTTGTAGATTTTTCTACATCTTCAGGAGTTTTCGCTTCTTCCAATGCTTTCTTAGCTTTTTCTGCTGATTTCTTAGCTTCTTCGATCGCTTTTTCTTTCTCTTCGTTTGTTAACTCAGGATTTTCTTTGATCTTACTTTCTTTTTCAGACAAAGCTTTGTCGATTTCTTTAGAAGCTTCTTCTTTGACGTCTTTGTAAACGTAAGTTACTTCTGTAGTTCCTTCTGTTACTTTACCAGATTCTTCACCCTTAGTTGAAGTTGGTACAAGTACATACAACTTACCATCTTTAGTAGTGATTGTAGCTGGTTTGTTGTCACTTGTGTCATATGCTGAGCTTACTGATCCGTCAGTCGTATCTTTAACGTCTTCTGCGATTGTGTTACCAGCTTCGTCTACATAGTGAACGACTACGTTTCCTTTAACCTCTTTGTAAACATAAGTCACTTCAGTAGTCTTACCTGCTTCAACATCACCAGTTTCGTTACCTTTAGTTGATGCTGGAACGAGTTCGTATACTTTTCCTTCTGCAGTTGTGATACGAGTTGGTTTCATATCGTTATCAGAAGTATCGTATTTAGCTCCTGGTTGACCGTCTTTTGTATCAACAGCATCTGCTTGAAGAGTGTTACCAGCTTCGTCTACGTAATGAACAAGAACGTTTCCTGCTTTTTCGTATACATAAGTGATTTCTGTAGTACCTTCTACAACAGCGCCGTTTTCAGGTTTAGAACCGTCTTTAAGCTCTTTAGCTGTTAAGTAGTAAACTACTCCATCTTTTTCAAGTTTGGCTGGTTTGTTGTCAGTTGTATCGTATTTCTCACTTAGTGATCCATTTTCTACATCTTTCGTATCGTCAGCAAGTGTGTTTCCTTCTGTATCAACGTAGTGAACGACTACATTACCAGTGATTTCTTTGTAGACGTAAGTTACTTCTGTAGTTTCTCCAGCTTTAACTTTACCTGTTTCATCACCTTTAGTTGATTGAGGGATTAATTCGTATACTTTTCCTTCTGGAGTAGTGATACGGTTTGGTTTCATATCGTTATCAGCAGTGTTGTAGTCAGCGTTTGGTTTGCCGTCTTTTGTATCAACAGCATCCACTTGAATAGTGTTACCTTTTTCATCAGTGTAGTGAACAACTACTTGTCCTGCTTTTTCGTAAACGTAAGTTACTTCAGTCTTACCTTCAACTACGTCTCCGTTTTCTGGTTTAGAATCGTCTTTGACAGCTTTTTCTGTTAAGTAGTAAACAGTTCCGTCTTTTTCGATTTTCTCTGGTTTGTTGTCAGTTGTGTCGTATTTAGAGTTTAGAGAAGCACCTTTCGTATCTTCTTTATCTTCAGCAATTACGTTACCTTCTGTGTCAACATAGTGAACGACTACATCACCAGTTACTTCTTTATAAACGTATGTTACTTCTGTAGTTCCTTCAGTAACCTTACCAGTTTCAGCACCTTTAGTTGCTGTTGGTACGAGTTCGTATACTTTGCCTTCTGGAGTAGTAATACGTTCTGGTTTCATGCCGTTATCAGAAGTGTCATATGGTGTACTAATTGATCCATCTGTTGTATCTTTAGCATCTTCAGCAATTTTGTTTCCTGCCTCATCTGTATAGTGAACAACTACATTACCTTTAACTTCTTTATAAACGTAGGTTACTTCTTTAGTTTGACCTGATTCTACAGTACCTGTTTCAGCACCTTTAGTTGATGCTGGTACTAGTTCGTATACTTTTCCTTCTGCAGTTGTGATACGGTTTGGTTTCATTCCGTTATCTGCAGTGTTGTATTCAGAACCTGGTTTTCCATTGTCAGTATCTTTAGCACCTGAAGCAATATCTTTACCGTCTGCAGTTCCTACTAATGGAGTTCCGTCTTCTGTTTGGTAATTAACGATTACTGATCCAGCTTTTTCATAAACGTAAGTTACATCAGTTTTACCTTCAACTACGTTTCCAGTTTCTGGTTTAGAATCATCTTTAAGACCAGCTTTTGTAATGTAGTATACAGTTCCATCTTCTGCAGTGATTTTTTCTGGTTTGTTGTCAGCAGTGTCATATTTTTCGCTTAGAGATGCACCTTTAAGGTCATCTTTGTCAGCTGCGATTGTGTTACCTTCTGTGTCAACATAGTGAACGACTACGTCACCAGTTACTTCTTTATAAACGTATGTTACTTCTTTCGTTTCTCCAGCTACTACTGTACCTGTTTCATCACCTTTAGTCGCTGTTGGTACAAGCTCGTATACTTTTCCTTCTGCAGTTGTGATACGGTTTGGTTTCATTCCATTGTCAGAAGTGTCATATGCTGATCCTGGACGTCCGTCTACAGTGTCTTTTGCACCTGAAGCTACGTTAGCACCTGCTGCATCAACACCTACTATTGGAGTTCCATCTTCTGTTTGGTAGTTAACTACTACTTGTCCTGCTTTTTCGTAAACATAAGTTACTTCAGTAGTACCTTCTACTACGTCTCCAGTTTCTTTAGAACCGTCTTTAAGAGCTTTAGCTGTTAGGTAATATTTAACACCATCTTTAGTGATTTCGTCTTTTTTGTGGTCAGTTGTATCGTATTTAACGTTTAGAGAAGCATCTGTTTCGTCTTTTTCGTCTTCAGCGATTACGTTACCTTCAGTATCTTCATACTTAACGACTACGTTACCTTTTACTTCTTTATAAACGTAGGTTACTTCTTTCGTTTCACCTGCAACAACTTTACCAGTTTCTTCACCTTTAGTCGCTGTTGGTACTAGTTCGTATACTTTTCCTTCTGCAGTTGTGATACGGTTTGGTTTCATTCCGTTGTCTGCAGTGTTGTAGTCAGTTCCTGCTTTAGCGTCTGTAGTGTCTTTTGCACCTGAAGCTACATTTGCACCGTCTGCGTCAACACCTACTAATGGAGTTCCGTCTTCTGTTTGATAATTAACGATGACTGATCCAGCTTTTTCATAAACGTAAGTTACTGTAGTTGTTCCTTCAACGACATCACCAGTAGCTGGTTTAGAATCATCTTTAAGTTCTTTAGCTGTTAAGTAATATTTAACACCATCTTTAGTGATAGATTCTTTTTTGTGATCAGCTGTATTGTATTTAACGTTTAGAGAAGCATCTGTTTCATCTTGTTCGTCAGCAGCAAGAGTGTTACCTTCAGTATCTTCATACTTAACAACTACATTACCTTTAACTTCTTTATAAACGTATGTTGCTTCTTTAGTTGTTCCTGATTCTACTTCACCTTCTGGTTCACCTTCAGTTGATTCTGGAACTAGTTGGTAAACTTTTCCTTCTGCAGTTTTAATACGTTCTGGTTTCATTCCGTTATCTGCAGTGTTATAGGCTGTACCTGGTTTACCGTTATCAACAGCTTTCGTACCTGAAGCTACAGTTTTGCTTTCGTCTCCAACTACTGTACCTGTAAGAGCTGTTCCATCTTCTGTTTTGTAGTTAACAATAACTGATCCAGCTTTTTCGTAGATGTAAGTTACTTTTGTAACACCTTCTACTACTGTACCTGTTTCAGCTGGTGATGTAGTTTCTTGATCGTTTACAGCAGTTTTAGTGTTTGCTTCGTTTAGGTAGTAAACATTTCCAGCTGCATCTGTAAGTTTTTGAGGTTTTTCAGTTTCATTTTCTTTAGTGTTGTAAGGTACGTTTTTAGAAGCTGTAGTACTACTTACAATTACATCATTTCCATCAGCATCAACATAGTATTTCTCAGTTACTACTTCAGCTACTGTTTCAGGAGTATCAGTGTAAGGAGCTTTTAATTCTACTCCGTCTTCTGTTTGGTAGTTAACGACTACAGAACCTTTTTTCTCGACTTCACGAGTTTTTTCTTCTGCATAAGTATAAGTGATTGTAGTAGTACCACTTGCTAAACGATATGCACGAAGTGGAGTGATTTCATCACGGTAAGAGTAAGTTTCAGCTGTTAATGTAAAATTATCAAATCTAGCATCAAAATCTTCCGTAGCTTCATCAGTCGCTACATTCTCTGGATAAATTGCATCAGAACTGTAACTAAGTTCTAAATTATTAGTATCTCTGTGCGTCTCAAGTGTAGGTCGCCCTTTTTCATCTAAAGAATCATCACTATCAATAACTTTAGCATCATCTTCTGCTGAGTGTCCGATAGCCATAAAACGTTTTAATGTATTTAAATTATCTTCTAAACCTTTTTTAGTTAGATACGCTACATATCCTTTGACAAATTCTTTATTTTTTTCCCCAACTAGACTATCTGGATTATTTTTACTTTTTTGTACCATAGCATAAATATCATCCATAGTATAGTCTGGACCTAATCCATCAACTCTATTAGCAGTCAACCTTACACCTGCAGTTAAACTAGTATCAATATTTTTAACAGTAGTGTAGGTATTTTTCTCAAGAACGAAAACATAGTCTCCTTCTTTGATTCCACCGTCAGCTGTTACATTAGCTGAAGTGAAGTTCTTCGCCGCTGCTTCACCCGACTTGAAAGCTTCAATCATTTTATCATCAGAAGTGATTGCACCTGAATCAGCTTGTACATATTTACCATATGTTCCTTTTCCTGTTTGTTCAACGATCCAAGCTTTTCCACCAGGTTTTACAGTATCATAAGTGATTTTACCTTCTGCATTGCTTAATCCTTCTGGAGTCAATTTCGCAGTGACATCACCTAGAGTTGTGTCAGAGTATACTCCAGCACCGTCTCCAGTCGTTTCAACCTTAGGTTCTCCGATTAGGTGGTAAGTTTTTCCATCTTTTTCAATAGTTGCTTTCTTACCATTTTCTTTAGCATCGTTTAGGTCGCTATCTTCTGCTTCGCCACCTGTAGTTCCTTTGAAAACTTCTCCTGATTTACCGTATACATCGTATGTTGTATCGATATTTTTATTAGCACCAGAATCTTGGTTTTTGTTTTCTTCTAAAACAGTATTCCCTTCAGCAGTTACATATTTGTAGTCTACTTTTCCTGTTTTTTGGATTGTATTTGTTCCTGTATCACTTGGATCAGTTTCACGTGGTTTACTTGCTGATAATTCTGACTCTGGTTTATTTACAGCATCTGAACTATTAATATCATATACCGCTAAATTAGCAGTTTCTACAACGGTTGAACCTTTTTTATTAGTAATCGTCGATGTTCCATCACCATTATCTTTTACGGCAGCTTCAACAGTCTGGGTTTGTCCTGCCATTGCAAGGGCTGCACCGACAATCAGAGCGACTGTACCGATTTTGACTGAATCTGAACGACCGTCTTTAAACTTACGAATGGAAAATTTTTCTTTTTTATTTATAAACATCCTTAGTATCCTTTACTAATATTTTTTGTATAGTTTTTAAAATTTATCATATTATTATATTGAATAACAATTAATAAACTCTAAAACCCAACACTTGTATTTTAACACTTCTATAACGCTTATACAAGAAATTTAAGCACTTTTTGATTATTCAAACTATAGTTTTTCACTATATGTATATATAAAAAATCCATACAGAGGTATGGATTTGCATATTTAAAAATATACATTTATGCTACCAGCCAAGTGAAACCGTTTCAAACTGACAACCCAATCGTCGCAATTCTTTTTGACGGTCCTCATAGTAGGGGAGGGAAATGCCTGTGATGGTCACATGGGGCAGGTCTTGTAAGTGGAGACTGACCGACGAGGTGAAGTGATAAACATGAACGAACTCATATTCTTGCAAGAGTTGGGCAAGGACATCTTCAAAGATCAGCTCCGTCTCCAAGTAGATCACATCAGGGATAGTGAAAGTTTCCTTGGGATGGGGTAGATAGAGGTCAATTGCCAATGCCTTGGCATAGGTGCTGATAAAGCGGATGGAGATTTGGTCGTCCTCTTCGGAGAACTTTTGCCCCAGCAGGACCTTGACCGTCTTACCATTTGAAACGGGTGCTTGAGGTAGGTCAAAAAAATGCTCCAGATAGACCAGCTTTTCTCTAGCTACGACATGGTAGTCACTGCGATAGAGGGTATAGTGCTTTTCCGTCCGCTCAATCAAATCATCTCTGGTCAAGCCCAAAGAGCCCACCTGACTGGGTTGGAGAGGCCAAGCATACATTCCCAAAGGATAAATATCTGCATAGCCATCATCGAAACTCATGAGGTGCTGGTAGGTCGAACTAGCAACTAGGTCCAGAATCAAGCTATTGTCAAAACTAGCATAAAAGATAGTATCATAGTCTCCCGCCAGCTCCTGACAAATCTGAGCCAAGTCCTCTGCCGTCTGAGGATAGTGAACATGGTCAAAATCCTTAGCATAATGCTCCTGACGGGCATTTTTGACAGGACTGACATAAAGACTGACAAAGTCCTGATCAGGATAGAGTCCTTTGATATGCTGGGCAATCTTGGCCTGTAAGGGAGTTGTGGCAATGATGAGGTGTTTCATCTATTTGATTCTCCTAGGTGATGATGGTGCAGCAAGGTCTCAACGACTTCAAAGTCCAAGGTATCGTCGATATCATAAGAATAGAGTTTGGGCATTTCATAGGCTACTGTCTTATCCGTATAAAATGTCTCATCTCGTAGGTAAAGGTCCTTGCGAGAAATCCAGATACTACCGTTGGGATAGTAATAGACAGGCTCTTTCTGCCGAGCATAGTGCTTGGAAACCTGAGGAGGACGGATAAATGACGACTCCTCCAACTGCAAGAAAAGACTACGACTCTTGTCTGCCTTAACACAGGAAATCAAATGGTCGGCTCCAGACTGACAGTAGAGTTGATAGGACTCGATGAGGTGCTCCACCTCTCTCAGGGGCGAGGTCACCTGTAGATTCACAAAGACCTGGTCTTCCTCAAAGGGCTGTAAAAAATCTCGTAAGGTTTCTAAGCTAGAGGTTGTCGACAAGGCCAATTCTTTTGGTCTATGGACACAATGAATCTCTGGATAGGCTTGGCGACAGAGCTCTAGATAGGCTAGTGAATCTGAGGAAACCCAGATGTCACTAAATAACTTGGAGGCTAGAGCGACTTCTATGGTATAGAAAACCAAGGGTTTGCCTGCAAGCGGTTTGATATTTTTATCCACTAAGCCACGCGAACCCGAACGGATCAAAATAACGGCTATGGGTTTAGATGTTGCTTTCATATAGTCTTCCTAGAATTGAGATAAACAGGGCAGATAGGGTAGTGATGATACTATTTAACCAGGGATTGGGGTTGGCAAAAAGGCCACTGTAATGATAGAGAACCAAGGCGCCTAGACTAAAAACCAGATAGATTTTGGCTAACTGTAAACTCGGTCTTTTGAGGAGTAAGATCAAGAGGTACAAACCACCAATCACACCTAAAGTCAGACCCATAAAACCGTTAATCCATTCGTAGATGGAGTAGATTTCTGCATTCATGAGCAAGAGGCAGAGGAGCCAGGACAGGCCTGCTATGACAAAGGATAAGATGCTTGGCGACCAGCGAAGCTTTGACCAAGAAAAATCCAACTTCAAACAGGTCACAATTGCATTCATACTGGATGAAACTGTGGATTGGCCTGCTGCCAAGAGAGCCAGCATGATGAAACCACCAAACCAAGGCGCCAGACCTTCCCGAGCGTAAGCGATGAGAACAGGATTGGTCGATGTGGTAGCGAAATTTTCCTGACGAATCAAGCAGCCAATCAGATACAGTAAACTGGCAATCCCAAAGGACAAAAGTCCCTGTAGCCATAAGATTTTTCCAATCTTCTGACGCCCCATTTTGCTATTAAAACGTTGGACGATATCCTGCGAGGAAACGTAGGAAAACAAGCTACTAAAACCTGCTCCTGCAACTAAGATCAAGACCATCTTCCCATCCAGCGTCTCTGCAAAGTGAGATAGCTGTTGACTGCTATTCACGACTAAACCAGATTGGGCAATTATTGGTAGAAAGAGGGCCAATATAGCCAGTAGGACCAAGCCTTGAAAGAAGTCTGTCCACAGCACAACCAAGAGACCACCACTTGCCAGATAATAGACCGTCAAAAGAAGGAGTAAACCAGACAAGATCAGCTGATTGATGGGGATAAAAGGCTCTAAGGCCTGAGACAACAAGTAGGTCACCACTGCTATTCGCCCCAACTGGTAAATGATGAAAAGACCTGAGGCCAGTGAACGAATGCCAGTCGATTGAAACTTGTCCTCTAAAAGATGATAGGCTGTCTCATAGTTGCCCTTTTGATAGAGGGGCAGAAAATAGCGATGAGCTAGTGGAATGGCTAGAAAAATCCCGCACTGGGCAAACCAGAGATAGGGCCTGCCTGTATAGGCATTCCCAACCAAAGTCAGAAAGGAAATAGGACTGAGCAAGGTCGCAAAGACAGAGAAGGCCAAAACGGTCACAGGGACAGCTTTCTTAACCTGATAGTAGTCCTCTTCGCTCCCTTTTTTCCGATAGGCAATCCAGGAAATCAAGCAAAAATAGAGCAACAGGGTAACTAGAATTCCCAACATCCTAGAAGTTCCTATCTAATAGTTCTCTGTATATTTGAGTTACTTTTTCCAGAGAATAGCGAGAGGTTAAAGCTAGATTTTTTTCATTCGATAGATAAAAATCAGGCTGTTCCATCTCTTCAATCTTTTGAATCAACTCTGATCTGGTTTTAAACAAGTTGATAGCATTGGACTGGCTAGCATAGAAACGATGAGCAATCTCCACATCCGATAATAAGGCTAACAAACCTTGATTGAGGGCTTCAACACAGGCGTTGGCAAATAACTCTGTGTAACTTGCAGACAGATAGCATTGGTGCATATGATAAGGCACTTCGTTAACGATACCTTTAAAGTGAATGGTTGGCGGAAGATCATATTGATTCTGTAATTCTGCTAGACGTTCCTCTGTTCCACCATAAAAGGTAATCTGGGCCTTGGAGCAACGTTTGTAGAGTTCGATAAAGGCTTCAATGACAAACTCCACATTCTTGCCTTCTCCCATATGACCCACTAGGCAATAGTCCAAAACAGGTCCGATTTTTCTTAGCTGACCTAATTTTTCTGTAAACATTGGAGGTAAAAACTTGGTATCATACCCTTGTTTCGCCAAAGTATCAGTCAACACTTCACTGGCAACTAGATATTTATTTGTCTTGCGCAGATTGGCGAGACGTAAATCTCGCATGATATTTTCATGGACAACTTCATAGTAATTTTTGTCCGTATTTTCCATATAACGCCAGAGGCTGGGTTTGGGAACGATTTGTTGGTCACGGATGAAGAGATCGGTTTGCTGGGCCCACTTGGCTAAGAACTTAACCAGCAAGTCCTCTTCAGAACGGATTTCTCCTCCTATGCGGTAGATATACTCTGGATAAAAGATGGTTACAGGAGAGGGTTCTTTAAAGGGATTGATAAAGCGTCCTTCCAGGGCCAGTTCTCCATTTTCATGATACCAACGAAGTTCCTTCTCCTTGAAATCTTCAAACAAGAAGGGCCCCTTGGTATAGTAATATCTCCCCGAGCCATCTCCTAGGGTAACTGAGGCCACAAAACCATCCTCATTGAGTTCAACCTGATCTCCATCTGCTAGCGTTAAACTTTCTGGCTTCACTGATAAGTCTGCATGGCCTATATCTGAAAAACTATGCGGAACACAGAGCAATTCCTTTTCTAAAAATCCTAACTTAACCAAGTCTTTCTTCCAGTCAGGACGAAGCTGAGGGCTCGATACAAGGTGAACATATTCCAAACCCAGATGTCGTGCTATACGAGCTCGATAGACCTGGGTACTCTCAAAACCATAGCGATGGATTTCCTTGGCTGGATGAATGCTGACAATTCTCGACATGATGTAGACTCTTTCTCTCTTATTTTCTGCTTACA
>ERZ773037.1757-NODE-1757-length-11092-cov-4.016309_pt1 | contig 11092 bp, 10 predicted proteins | sample MGYA00511466_ERZ773037 | MGnify/ENA primary metagenome ERZ773037 (study PRJEB29015, sample SAMEA2738146) | human oral metagenome | biome: human oral; feature: human-associated habitat; material: saliva | place: China | collected 2202 ...
ATCCTGATTTTGCCAATTTTATTGCTTGTGGCACACCGGGTATTTTGCCTATCCAACCCTTAACAGTGTTCCATCCTGATTTTGCCAATTTTATTGCTTGTGGCACACCGGGTATTTTGCCTATCCATTCTTTTACTGTATCCCAGCCTTTTTTGGCTAGCTTTACAAAAGCATTCATTTCTACACCCTCTTTAGTAGCACCTTTCCACCAGCTTTTAACATCTTCCCACCAATTAGAAGATGTATTTTTTACACTTACGCCTATTTCAGAAACAGGATTGTTTTCAATAGCGTGATCAACAGGGTTTATAATGTTTTGTTTTGTCCAACTTCCAATATTGCTAGTACCTTTTTCCAAACCTACAAAGAGCCCATCCGCACAATATTTTGCTATTTCAATAAATTTTTTAGAAGGTGAGTTGATGCCTAATTTTTCTTTAACCCCGTCAACAAAACCTTTAATAAAATCAAACTTGCTTTTCCACTTTGCTTTAAATCCTTCAATGATCCCATAAACCATATCCGCACCAACATCCCATAGTTTTCCAGCAGCTTCTTTTACTTTTTGACCAATTCGTTCCGGTAGTTTTTTAAACCATTTTGCTATATCCATAACTGTCTTAGGAACAACTTCTCCGAAAAAATGAGGTAAAGTTTTTGTAAAGAAACCACTGAATTTTGTTTTAATAAATGACCACAGTTGTTTAAATAACCTTGGGAGTGTGCCGTCCGTCAACCTTACTGCTATAAAAACAGATAGTCTTTTGAATAAACCAGGGAGTGTATCTACGAGTAAATTTTTAATTCCTTTTAAGACAGTGCCGACACCTTTACCTAAAAGTTTTCCTAAATCATAAAAACTAAAATTTTTAATAGGATTCCATATTTTATAAAAAAAGTCTTTAACTTTATCTGGTAAACTTGTGACCTTTTCCTTAAAACCATTCCAAATATCAGGTATCGTTTTGTGAAAAAAATTATCTATCCAATTTTTAAAATCATCCCAATGTCGTATTATCCAAACAATTCCAATGGCGATCAGTCCTACAAGTAAACCCATACCTGCACCTATTGCACCACCAGCTATTCCAAAAAGACTACCGATTGCAGCACCTGTTAATAATGCTCCCAAAGCGATTAAGACCCCGTTTTTAAAAGTTAAACCATTTTTTATAGCATCTTTAATACCTAGTACAAATAAAGAAATGCCTAGTACAACAGCTCCGATTTTGGCAGCTAGTCCACCAAATATCAAAACAAGTCCTCCTATGATAACGGCAGCAGCTGTTAAAAGTTTTATAACACTAGCCCAATTTACCCCTTTTCTCCATGCGTTTATATATTCCGTTATATACAAGAAAGCACCTGATATCAGCATTGTAATACCATAAATTTTACTCAAAGCGATACCAGTTAGACCAAGCGTTTTTAAAAACATTGAAAGTCTTGATAAAATTTTAAACGTAACAACTGCTATAAAAATAGCTCCTAAAACATTTAACATACCTTTCAACTTTTCTTTTACACGCGCAAGTGTCTTATCTATTTGTTTCATAAGCTCTTTAAGCATATTATATTGAGGTAAGGGAGGTTTAAAATCACCCCCACCTATACCTCCACCACCTCCTCCGCCAATATCACCAATACCACCTATTGACCCGGAAGGTGAATTTTGATTTTTCCTAATAACATTGAGTTCGTCAATTCCAAGAATGTGCTCTTTTGCTTTTTGAGCTTGTTTAGCAACCTTTCCCATCCCTCTACCTAATCGATTTGCACCTCCCGTTGCTTTATCCAGTCCTGTTCCAATAGCACCCACATTAGCTTTAGTTCGCTCAACTCCACTGTAATCAATTTTAGGTAATTTAAAGCCAAAAAACCGAGCTATTGCTGCTGCAATTTCTCTGACTATTTTTAAAAAGGCAATAGCATAAGGTAATACTTTATTTAAAATAGGTATGAATATATTACCCAAAGCACGTGCCGCCATTGTTGCTTGTGCCCCTAAAATTCTAAGCTGATTAGCAGGCGCATTTAAAGTACGAGCCATATCGCCTTGAACTACTGTAACTTGCTTCATGATAGCATAATATCTAAGTTGAGCTTTCTCAGCTTGTGTCATACTGTTTATATTTTGGTTTATACCTAAATTAAGTGCTTCTTGTTGTAGTCTTGCTATAGACAGATCATATCCCCATCTTCTTAGTGGTTCCAATTCACCAGAGATACCCGAAGAAAGTCTTTGCATTGCTTCTGCATATGGTCTATTATAAAATGAAGACAAATCATATCCTAATTGAGTTAGGTTTTTTGACATAATATTAGCTCTATCGCTAGCAACACCGAACCCCTCTATTATAGTGTTAAATACACCCTGATTTCTCATCCATTCTGCAGGATCTATTCCCATTATATTACTTACTTTTTCTGCAAATTTTTGAGCTTCTGCTGCACCACTTCCCATAGATGCTGTAAACAAGTTTAAATCTTCAACATATTTATTAGAGTTGCTTATCCAATTCCCCAGAATACCTGTAAACATTCTAAATCCACTTATAAGTAAAGATAGTTTAGCCCATAAATTCATAAAATTCATGCTACCTGTTCTACCAAGTGTTGATATCATTTGGTTCATTGTTGACATCTGTTGAGTAGTATTTGCTAAACCTTTTGCCCCTTCACCTTGTCCCAATTGTTTTATACCGGATGTTAGTCGGCTAATACCTAGTGTATTAATGCTATTAGCAGAAATGTTTAAATTTTGAAGCTGACTACCAATGTTTGAAGAAAAATTGAGTTTTCCTAAATTAGATAATTTAGAAAGACTTCCTGATAACCTATCTATCTTGGTTGCAGTATTACTATCTGCAGAACTAAGACTTGCATTAAAATTGCGTATTTGATTAGATACTCCTTCTAATCCTACTCCTCCTTGCAAAGTGCTTTTAAGTCGAGACAAAGATGCAGTTAACGAATCTATACCGGTAGTAGCAGATTTCGCATCAGATCGAATTTGTAATTCTAATGACTCAATTGTTGCTGACATCTTTTAATCCCTTTTCTTTAAAACGCTTGTTGTGTCCTATCATATATGCTTCCATATATTTCATAGCTTTATCATGAGTTTGTTTTTCCTTTGTGTTTTCAACTTCTTTTTCAGTGTTTTTACTAATAGGATAAGGCTTATCCGGATATGGTTGTGCTCTTACTTTTTTATTACTAAAAGCATGAAAAAGAGGTGATAACCTAGCCATTGCATCATAGATATACATACCTTGTAACCACATTTTTTCATTAAGTCTTTCCATGTTGATTTTCTCAGCTTCTCGATAGTATTTAGCTAGCAAGCAATCTTGATTCCAATATTGTTCGTATGTCATACCAATCGATAGATAGTATGGAAAATATTTATTAAAAATATCAATATAAGAACCTAGATATTCTCCAGTGGCTAGGTTATTTTGAGATGAGGACAACGAATTTTCTAGAAACTCGTCGTCCAGTCTACGTTTCCCTTTTTTCCTTCCGGTTCTTCAACCAAGGTCATTATAGGTTCGTTATACATTTCCGCTAGTTTTCCGATTAGTTCTTCTTTGTTGGTAAGTTTTTCATAAATCGCATCTATATCTTTCTTCTTTGCAAATCTATGATGTGCCAAAAAAGCCCCTTGAAACAAAGCAGGGAGAGTGCTCATAGGTTTCGTTTCAACTTCTGTTGCTATAAAACCTTGTTTCTCCATATCCGTTACTGTTTTACGTGTAAATTCAAGTGTATACTCTTTGTCTTCATAAGTAAATTTTAACTGTTTTGCCATCTCAAAACCCCTTTCTAAAATTAATTTATTATACAGCCATGCTAATTGGTGTGCTTGGTGCTATTGTTATTGTCATTTCAACAACTTCATTTACACCGCTTCCTACCGGAAACACAGAAAGCTGCCCTTTAAATTTAAATTTACCTTTATCACCCGACGGAGTCAAAGTTTCGCCAGCTTCTGCACCACCAAACCATACTGCGAAATCCTTTTCTTCTCCTTCGAGATTCTTAAGTTTTTTAAAGTCTTCAAGAGTATAATTGGTTGTAAACTCAAGAGCATCTAATGATTGGATACCCGGAATGTACGTTTGCATTTTATCTGACAAAGTTGTAGTCTCCAACATTTCGGGCGCTCCACCTAGATCTGGGAATTCCTTGATGTCAATCAACTTTTCATAAGTAGTGTCTTTCTTCATCATCAAGAAAATTTTGTAAGTACTAATAGCCATTTTTACCTCCTATAAATCATATTGTCTTTCGACACAACAGCTCTATATCGAGCAACGATTCTATAAATTGTTATGCTGTCTTCGTTTGGAATTGGATTCAGCATAATTCTAGTAAATCCTAGTTTCTCCATGTTTTTATCAATTAATGAAACGATCTCCCTAGCTTCTGTTTTTTTGCCTCTACTCTTATTGGAATATACATTTACCTCATATATCAGTAAAGCATGATTTTCAGTATATGTTGTAGTGCTGGTATTTCTATAAGCTTGATTACTAACTTCAATCAAAGTCGCACAAGGAAAAGAAGGTGGTATTTTGACATATTCTCCGCTCATGAAAATATCAGGATATTTTTCCTGTACTTTAGCAGATATTTTATTAAAAACTTCAGTTTCTACGTTTATCAACCGAACACCTTTCTTGCTATCTGTGATATTTCACTACATACAGATAAGAACGCTCGTTCCATCGGCATCCTCATTGGCGTACCATGTGTAAAGAATAGTTGCCCATCTTCAAAGAAACCCCAAGTTTCTTTTTTACCAAGACCTTTACCATATCCGCCTATGGTGAAGCCTAATGTTGTACCTTTAGGATGTGGAGAAGAACCTTCTGCTCCATTATGGTAAACACCAGCTCCAAACTCCACCCACACCGCATCCTCTCCGTTTGCTATTACTGTTGTAACTGTACCACGATGATTTACAGTTACATTAACGTCAGCTGGTTTTTTTCCACCTTCAAGTAGATCATCTACAACAGCTCCGTTAAAACCACTTTGTGCTTGTTTTGCTATAGCTGCTGAAACACTCTCTCTAAAAACATCAACTTTTCTAAGAAACATTTGTTTGTAATTTGCAAGTTCTTTTATTGCTCTGTCTATTTCCTGTTCTGACAATTTTACTGAAATGCTTTTTGTTCCCATTTAAATACCTCTTATGAGACATTTACTTTACTGATTGCAATGGATACATTGTTTAAACTACGAGCTATTTTCTTCACGACATAGTCGTAAGGTGTAAGAACCTGTCCTTTCTCGTTTTTAATAAGTGTTCCATCTGGATTCAGTTTTGGAATTATATCTATCCACATTACAGCTTGTTCGTCAATGTCAATTGCATTTTTATCTAATACAATAACCTTATCATAAGGATCTTCTTCTCCAAATTGACGGTTTATTACTTCGCCCCTTGCTGGTGATATATTACCGTAACATTCTCTAGGATTATTATAAACAATCACATATTCACCTGTTTTGTTACCATAATCATCTAGAATAGCTTCCTTCTTGTTATAAGAAGCATAATGAAATTTACTTTTGTTACGTATTAAGCATTTCATTTTATAGTCCCTACGAATGGAGTTATTGTTTTAAGAAGAGAAGATGGTACGTCTGCTGTTTCATACTGACGGGTGATACCATTTTCTGAATGCATTAATTGTCCTTCAGCTCCTCGTTTATTAAGCATATATGCAGCAATTTCACATTGCAAAACATCATACTGTACCGGCACTTCAGTTATAGTCGTATTAAATGGAAAAGCTTTTGCAATTATTTTTTTACCTGCAATTTTAAGATAGGTGAGCAACACTTCGTCTGAATCAGTGCTTTCTACCATAGTTTTAAGCATTGCTAGTTTTTCATTCTCATCCATATTACTCACCCTCTTTCTTATATTATGGTGTGATTATAATTTTAACTGCTTTTGTAGCATCAGTAAGAGCAGCTAGATAGTATTTACGTGAGAATATTCTGTTTTCACGAGTGTTGCTATCTCTTTCCTGTTCTACTTCAACACCCAGTTTGTTGAATAGTGTTACAGCTTTCTGTGTAGCCACGATACAAGTACCTGTTACTGCATCCTTCTTTGTATAAAGATTTACACCAGCCACTGTTCCAACATATCCGGTTCTAGCAAAAGCTTCTACATATTTAAGCTCATCCTTGAGTGCCTTTCTAACAGCTGCCATATCTGTTGGATTTACAAAACCAAAAGACATAATCTGAGTTGGATCGTTGTCTGTGTTCTCAACATTTAACTTAGCTACCGCATCAGCAAAACAATCAAAACCATAAGCCTTAGGTTTAACAAGCTGAGTTGCTTTGTTGAATTCAGCAAAAATATCTGCATTTACTGTATTGAATAGATCTGATCCCATTCTTTGCGTGCCAACAGGAATAAGAGTTGGATCCATCATAGCTTGCTCGTCGTAATAAACAAATCTGTTTTGAGCTAACTGAATCTCATATTCTTTCTTAGCGAAAGAAACTTCAATTGACTTAGTGTTACCTTTCGTAACCTTTAGTTTTTCAGTACCTTCAGAAGCAGAATAAACATTTATTATTCTTTTCATTCCGGGACTACCCACCAGGTTATTATCTACGGTACAAAAATTCTGCAAATCTAAATGCGATTTGTACTGGTCTTCAATTTCGTTTGACAAATAAAAATTGTCATAAACAATATTTGGCATTATTCATCTCCTTCTTTCTGTTCATATAATGATTTATACTCTTCAGGATTTTTAACAGAATAGTCGTAACGTTCTTTAGACGACATATTACGGAGTTTTTCAAGTGTCATAGTCTTAGAATCTCCATCTGGCGTAGGTTTAGGAGTATCTTTGAGAACTTCTGCACGAACTTTCTTCTCAACAGAATCAAGATGTTTTTTATGATTAGCAAAAATCTTTTCGCTATCACCATCTACCATGGCGATTGCTGTTTCTTCAGCAAGTTTTTCATCATATCCTACACCAAGAAACTTAGCTTTGCATTTGGAAATAGTGCTTTCTCTAAGAAGTTTGTCGTAATCTGCTTGAAGCTTTTCACGAGCTTCTTTATCTGCTTGTTCTTTCTGTTCGTCTTCTGAAAGTTTTTCTCTTAGCTCTTTCTTCTTACTTGCAAGTTCTGATGCGGTTTTATCGAATACTGATTTCTTTACATATCCGCTATAGTCCGCATCAGCCAGTTCGTAAGCTTCTAGAGCTGCTACTTTCTCTTCAGGGCTCATATCTGCATACCCTTCGATTTTTGTTACATCTACCTTAGCCATCTGTATTTCCTCCTTCATTGTCTTTTCCCGTCTTCTGTGACGTTTTTGAGTTAGAGGCTTCTCTGCCTTCTTGCGTTTTATCTTCGTCTTCTCTGACATCTTCTATATCCAAAGCGTTTTCTTCGCTTTCAATAGCTTTTGTTTGCTGCTCTTCGTAATATTTCATACTCATTGTGTAAGCCGACTCACTATCACTAAACATCCCCGAATGCTGGAATGCCAATTGCGGATGAATCTTAGGATTGTTAAGCATTGCTATGAGTACTTGTGATTTACTTTGTATTCCTTCATAGTTTCTTCTTGTAAATCTCATATCAATATCTTTAAGCATTAAATCAAGTCCACCGAGATCTCTACATATACGTAGTACAAGTTTTAACATCTTTTTCTCAGCTAATTTAAACATGTTTTCACTTTTTTTAGCATACGTTTCAGCCATTGTCCAGCCATCTCTAAGTTCCACAGCAGCTCCTGTATCACTAGTAGAACTACCACCATTCCTGTTAGGCATACCACAGATAGTAAGAACAGCGTTATAATAGTCGTCTTTAAGTGTCTGAGATTGAGTTTGATTTAGCTCTGTAGTAACAACACCAACATCTGCAGCTTGTCCATCTACTGATTTAACTTTAATTGCACCAAGCTCTAAGAATTCTAGATATTCCTCTTTGGTGATATCACAGTTTATAAATTTAATAAATGCTTGCACTAGTTGCTCGATACCGTCCATCCTGTTACTTTCAACATTGTTGATTGCATCAAGAATAGATAGTACTTTTTCAAAAGCACCAAGTCTAGCATTATTAGCAGGATATTCAAAAATCGGGATTACACCCAAAGCATGTGGTGAAGATTCAATCAACAGTCCGTTTTCAACTAGATAATACATGTTTTCAGTATATATAGAATATCGAGTGTTTTCGTTATCGTCTTTACTGTATTTAACAGCCATTAATGGCTTGTTTCCTATTTCATTAGAGTAAACTACAAACGTATCTCTTGGATCTAAAGTGTACAGTTCAAAAGGTGCTTCGTCTTCTTCACTATCTTTATCTGGTAATACCAATCTGAAGGCGGTACCACAAATCATTTGCCATTCTACTAGCTCTTGATCCTGCGCTGCTTTATCTTCAGCAAACATCATTTCATTTAGTGTGTTAATCTGATTTACAACCTTCTCCCCACCTTTACGGCTAACATATTGAATAGGCTCACCACAAAGATATCCTACTTTAAATGAAACAATCTCATTTGCTCTGTTTTCAATAATCTTATTACAAATCTCAGGTCGTACGTCTTTGATCCTGTTTACAATAGGTTGTTCACCTCTGTAATAGTTCCATAGATATTCAATCTCGCTTCTGTTAAGAGCATGAGTAGCAAGGGCTTTGTTTAATACGTCAATTAAATTCGTCTCATCAATAGTAACAGCGCTTGTTTTAATCATGCGCCGTCCGCTCATGAATCTAGTCTGACTCATAGATTTGCTTGTATCAATTGTGTGTGGCAATTTTCTCCTTTATAAATACAAAAAAGCATTATTGCTTAGGGGATAAACCCCGTGCAATAATGCACCTTTTATTAATAATATTATACACCACTTATAACATTTTTGACAATATTTTATTGTTAAATTTTACCACGGACGTTTGAAAACTTCCACTTTAGAGCCTAACATGTTTTGTGCAAATTCAGAAAACATAGCCATACCATCAGGTACGTCATCGTGTTTATTTTTCCCAGCTACTGTATAAGACGTTAACATGTTCATCATCTTACCATAATCATCTTGACGTTTGTATAAACTTTCGTCTTTAAATAAACAATGCTCTTTAACCCAAGCGCTATTTACAATTATTTTAGTTTCTTTGTTAGCTGTTGTAAATTTAGTTGTAATATGTGTAATACCACCTTTGTTTTTTACTTCACTTTGTACTTTCTCAGCAATCCTACCCCCTGCAGAGTTACTTTCAAACCTGCACATCTGTACATTGTTCTTTAAAAGAATTTCAACAAATCTAGCATCCACAACATCGGGCAATCCGTTATCACAAACACAATCGTGTATATAATAATCGTTACCATACACATATCCTATCGGCATGAAAGCATAGTCTTTGCCTTTATCTTTCGTATCACAGATACCGATAATTGCATCTGGTTCTCCTGTTGGTAATTCAAAATAACGTCTAAGTTCATCTGCATGATAAAGAAGTCCTTCTCTTTCTATCGGTTCGTTCATATATAATGCTTTCCAAGAAGCTTCATCCATGATCTCTCTTTGCGCCCTATAAAACTCAGTTGAAAACCCAACGTCATATGGATATTTGAAATTAGATTCATCGTTTTCATCTACAGCAGCAACTGTTATGAATTTAGCTCTATCACTATCTCCGTATTCCTGTTCCAGCCTTCCGATAACATCATGTACCGACCACCTAGTCGCAATGTGTAGTTCCTTACAGCTATTACCAATCTTTCTTTGCCTTAAGTCAGTTGTATACGTTTCCCACAACTTATCTAGTCTTTCTTTAGATAAAGCTACTTCTATCCCACTCACAAGGTCATCACAGTACAACAAAGTCGCAGCTCTGTATAACCCTGCATTACCTGTTCCTATTGATGTAAACTCTAAAGTCTCAAACCTTTGCCTTTTGTCTATATCGATTCTACAGTCTTTAGCATTCGTATTAGAAATTGACAGATGTGGAAACACCTGCCCCCACAGATATTCACCATTCACATCTAATATTCTCAAGCACTCGTCATACACACCTCTTACAAAAGAGTTAGAATGAGATCCTGTAAGAATCGGTTTGTTTGGTTTCTTACCAGCAAGCCATGTGATATAAAAAATAGCAAGCGTGCTGTTGTGCGTAGGAATCTTAGTTCTACCTACTCTATAAAACCCGCCTTCTACTTGTATACAATTACCTTGCACGGGAGGTATCTTACATATAGCTTTGATTGATAAACTAGAACCATATACCCCGGTCATAAAAGGTACAATAAATCTATAATCATGACTAGTAAAGTCTCTTCTTTGTTCGAGCCTCAAACCTTCTTCTAACATCTCACTTGTGGTTACCAGCCTTTCCTCAAATGTTTCTCTATCGAGTACTCCCCACTCGTGGTTTCCATGACATTTGATTTTCTCACCATTACTAAATTCCACCTCACAGTTTGCAATGCCTTTCGGAAAAACATGTTCTACTCGTACCTTCTTCAATACATCAAGTCCTAAAACATAATCCCCTACTTTTAGATCCCCATGACTTTTAAAGCCCTTATCTGTATACACCGGAGTATCATCGGAAATAAGCTTACCCACTCCGGGTGGTAGAGATATTGCCAGTAAATCAAGCTTGTCTTCTGCCAGATCCTGAAGCGCATCTACCACAGGTTTAAGTGCTTTTCTCCTTGGTATATAAAACTTTTTATCTACATCCCTATTCCATTCCACATACATCATAAAACTCTCAAAGTCGTGCGGCGCAAGTGTGAGCAGTACTTTCCTGTGTAACTCATACAAGTCTTGTAAATCTCCAAGTTCACTGAAATTGATTATATTACTTCCAATAGTCTCAGATAGTCTTTTTAAATATGGCAAACCTTTCTTTAGATCGTCTTTGCATAAATAATATAAATCTTTATAAGCCTGTAACTCTAATGGCGCCTTTTTAATTTTTTCAGAAATTTTTTCAAAGAAATCTGCCACGGTAGCTCTCCCTTCTTCCACAATTGAAATTCCTCTTTCCTTCTCTTCTTCTC
>ERZ773037.1758-NODE-1758-length-11091-cov-11.788873_pt1 | contig 11091 bp, 8 predicted proteins | sample MGYA00511466_ERZ773037 | MGnify/ENA primary metagenome ERZ773037 (study PRJEB29015, sample SAMEA2738146) | human oral metagenome | biome: human oral; feature: human-associated habitat; material: saliva | place: China | collected 2202 ...
CTCTAAAGGTCTCATCTTTATTATTCGAAAAAATTACGAGAAGAGTTATAATGTGAAGCCAATCCTAACTATTACTCCAGCTCTATCCCCTTGTCACGGAGATTAGCCAGACACTCCTCATAGTAGGCATGATCATGCTCACTATAGATAGGACTTCTCAGCTTTTCCTCTGCTAAGTCTTGATAAGGAGGGCAGGTCTTGCCACGATAGTTCTTGTCCAGCCACTCTGGACTGACCTTGTAGCCACGGTCAGCCATCTCCTCCATGATCAAGTCATGATAGGCATAAAGACGATAAGGCGAGTGGGTAAAGACATAATCAACCGTCGCATGCTTTCTGCCCCAGCCATTGCCACGAAGGGCACAGCACTCTCGATGCTGCCCCAAGAGCTGAGGACGGGGAAGTTGTGAAATCAAAGCCTCATGCCAAAGTCTCATGGGAGTCTCCTTCCAGCAAGGTAGAATGTTGCAGATATGCATTTGGGTATCGTTCAAGCAAATCTCTCGTCTGAGCAATCAAGTCTTCTTTGGTGGCATGACCAGAGTGATAACGCTCCAGTAAAAACATATAGTCCTTACGCTCAGCATCAGTCGCTTTCTTTTTAAAATAGCCCCAAATATGCTGGAAGGCATTGCAAACCTGACCCCTGTGCTCTGGAATCTGGCAGGCACGGTCAATCATCTCTTGAACCTGACTCACCTCCACCACTTCTTGCTTGAGATACTGGCGAATGTCCTTGTAAATATTGCTGGAATGGCTCAAAACAAGGTATTTATTTTCCGCCCAGAGTTGCTGACAAAGGGCACGTTGGTTGTTATTTTCCATATTTCTCCTAACCTTCTACTAGTTCCCAGGAAATACGGAAACAAAGTTGTATCTATAAAATGAGCGAATTGATTACTCCATCATCCTTTAAAGTTTTTCAAAAACTCTTTGAGTTCAGCATCGGCTTCTGGTGTGGTTCCGTGGAGTTGACCGAGCATTTCAAGTAATGATGCTGTTTGGCTTTCGATAGCTTTATTTGTCTCGTTAATCTTGCTGACGATGTCTGTCAGTGGCTCTACTTCTTCTTCCTCAAAGGTATCTACATAGCGAGGGATATTGAGGTTATAGTCATTTTCGACGATTTCTTCATAGCTTGCCAGATGGGCAAACTTGTCAATCTCCTCACGAGACTTATATGCTTCCAGAATCTTCTCGATATGAACATCCGTCATGATATTCTGATTTTTCCCTTTATCAAACTCCTTAGAAGCATCAATAAAGTAGACATCACGGTTGGTACGGTTCTTTTTGAGAATGATAACCGTAGTTGGAATGCTGGTATTAAAGAAGATATTGGCTGGTAGACCGATAACCGTATCAATGGCCCCTTCTTCTAACAAGGCCTTACGAATGGTTCCTTCTGCATTGCCACGGAAGAGAACACCGTGAGGAAGGACGATAGCCATGACCCCATTATCCTGCTTGAGGTGGTAATACCCATGCAAGAGAAAGGCAAAGTCAGCCTTGGACTGGGGCGCCAGTTTCCCAAAAGGAGAGAAACGAGGATCAGCCATAAAGCCAGAGCTTGCTGACCACTTGGCAGAGTATGGTGGGTTCATGAGAACACCGTCAAAGTTGGTCGGTTCTTGTGTCGGCCAGTCTTCATCCAAGGTATCGGCATTGTGTAGAAATTGATTCTCAACAGGAACGCCGTGTAGGATCATATTCATCCGAGCTAGGTTATAGGTCGAAGTATTAAGCTCCTGACCAAAGTAGACGACTGTCTGCGGTTTATGAGAGTATTTCTTGGCATTGAGCAAGAGAGAGCCTGACCCCATAGTCGCATCATAGATGGTAAAACCTTCCTGGTCTTCACGACCTAAAAAGGCAATCTGAGTCATGAGCTTAGCGACAGGCTGAGGCGTATAGAACTCACCAGCCTTCTTGCCCGAGTCAGTCGCAAACTGACCGATCAGATACTCATAGGCATCCCCCAGCATATCACCAGCATGACCAGCAACATCTAGCACAGCCAACTCTTTCATGACTGCTGCTACCGTTTGGTTTTGCTTTTGCGGAGTTGCCCCTAGCTTTTTAGAGTAGAGGTCGATATCTTCAAAAAGATTTTCATAGAGGTCATCACTCTGCTCGATATCACGAAAACCTTGGGCTAGATCTTCCAGCTGGAAGGTCCCTTCATTGACACGTGCTACCAGAGCCGTAAAGGTCAAGTCTGGCTTAATGATATAGTTGAGCTCATCATTCATTACAGAGACCAAATCCTCATGGGTATCCGCATCCTCGTAGTAGTTGCGATAGACCTCAAGGGCATCCTCAAGACTATCTGTCCCCTCTTCCATGGTCTCCGTCACGAAAAAGAGCATCTTGTCAGACAGGTACTTATAAAAGACCATACCCAAGAGATAGGACTTGTAGTCGTTAGCATCCATCTTAGAGCGGAGAACATCCGCTGAGTTCCACAGGGCTTGGTAGAGCGACTGGGAAGTTTGTGTTGTTTCCATAGTGTTTCTTTCTAATTTTTTAAAGAGATTGATATTAGTTTATAGGTCTCCAATCATTATCAATCCTGTTCTTAGATACAACCCATGAATTAGTAATTTCAAAAATTTTAAACTCATGGTATTTATCTTTTGAATCAAAATATGATATTCTAACCTCATCAAAATCATCGTTAACTTCTTTTTTATAAATAGAAAAACATAGGTCAAATCTTTTGATTTCATAGGCATCAATTAGAAATGAATATGCTCCATTATCGCCATAAAATAATATCTGATCGAATTTTTCATAAGAATTCGCTTGTTTCATTTTCACAACTTTTCTATTATTCTTATAGAGGACTAGATTTAGATTTCTAATAATTTGTTTCTTTGCTGTTGTATTATGTATTTCAATCCATAGAGGAACTGTAAAAATCATTCCACTTGCTGAATTTTCAAATCCCCAAGGCCTGCTAGATAGTTTATGATAAACCGATTTAATATAAATTTTAACTTTTCCTCTATTGGATAAAACACTTGAAACAATTACTTGTAATAAAAATCCTATAAAAGAACCTACAAGCGAAAACAAAGCAGAATAAACTAACAGAGTAAACTCAAAGTGTTGAAATAAATCATTCAAACTCATTTCCTCCTTAAATAAACATATCCTGCAAGAGTTTCTTTTTCAGTGTTTCTAGCTGAGAAATTTTTTCTTGGTGAGAGTTGATAAGGTTATCAAGATTTGAGAAGTAAGTGCCGATGGCACGTTGCTCCTCCATAGAAGGGATAAGTATCTTTTGATTTTTTACAATATCACTATTGAGATTTACTTGACTTCCTGGTTGACCATATCGATTCCATTTTTCTCTAAACATCTCTAACCATTGAAACATAAATTCTCTATCAAATTTTGGATTCATAAAAATTAAAAATCCATCATGTACACCAGTTTTAACGTAGTTGACAACAGGTTTTCCAACAGTGGCAGCAATACTAAGTAATAAATGAGGTTCTGTTAGAACTCTTGTTTTTTCTTGACCTAATTTTGAAATTTTTTGCTCTAAACTATGAATTCTACCATTCTGATTTGTCACATCTGAAATTCTTAACCAACCAATTTCTGAATTAGAATCAAACCATTTTGGATCTTGTATTGGTCTCGGAGAAGCACCACGAACAATATCAGCCAACTCCCCTATACACTTTTCTTCCCATCTATCTTCAAATCCATCCAAACGAATCTCAGGAACTGTCTGTCCAGCCTTGGGAAACATTTTGGAGAGCATGGTCACCTTGATAGATTGATAGTTGGCAAGATTATCCTTGTAGCTAGCAAGAATGTCGTCGAGGGTGCTGAAGAGGGAGCCGATGACGGATTGTTCATCAATTTCAGGATGATACACTTTGTAGTTCCCAAGTTGAGGAGCTGTTAGTTGAGGAACACCCGTAGACTCATTTAAAATTCTCATTGAATTAATCTGATTTTCAAGATAATCAACATCAATATTTTCCGATTGAAGAGTCAGAAGTCTAACAACCGGAGTAAAATTTTCATGTCGAGCTACTGCATATCCAACATCTCCGCGACCTGTAACAGTCACTGCCGGAGCTTTCACTTTATAATCGTCATAAAATCCAACGATTCCTTTGTTTGTCAAAGCATTTGCAATAACGGGATATTGCCCACTTTCTTTCAATTTTACTTTATCTACATCTCCACCAGCAGATATTTTGACTATATCTGCAATTTTTTTTTCTACCCAAAAAGCTTTAAAATTGTTAAACCTAATTCGGGGAATATTATTTTTTATCATCTTTTTATCTAAATTCATATCATATCCATGTATTACTAAGTTTTATATCTTTAGTCAGAAATGTATTACCTATCCATATTTAAATTGTTTTACTTCTAATGCTTTATAACTAGAACACGAATATCGTCATCCAACAGTTCTATATCACGACGAAACTCTATTTCATCTCTAATTTCTCCTAGATCATAAATAATATACATTTGCTTAGAATATTTCTTACTATAGGCGGACACATCTGCATTTATTTCTTCGATAATTTTAGATTTTCTACCTTTTCTAATTAATTTTACTTCTATAGCTAATCTTAAATTCGGTATTATAAAGTCAGGAATATATTCGCGACCAGAAAAATTAAATTTCCCTGCTTCTCTATCATAATCTATACCTTTTGACCATCCTCTTCCAATAAAAAGAGACTCCAAGGCATTTTGAATATCTAGTTCTTTTTCGGGAAAACTGAAAAGTGCTGATCGTAATTTTGTTCTTATAAAATTCTCAAGATTATTAAACTCATCCTCAACAAATTCTAGGGAGCTACTTAAATTAGAAAGTAAAAATTCTAAATTAGTTAATACACTTTCCATTAATGTTTTCTGTTGTGGCCAAGTCATATTATCTGGACTTAAATTTTTCAATTTATAAAATACTAAATCTTCAGTATTATCTAATATGTCATATGATCTTTTTAATAATCTATTATAACTTTTTGCATATTCTACACAAGAATTATATTTTCCTACTACATCCGAAGTATCACTCAAAGTTGTATTAATAATTTTAGACAGTGTCTTACTCTGATTGAGTAGTAGTTTTATTTTTTTTGTTTTTTCAAATTCCATTTACTTCTATATCCTACATTAAGATCATTTCTCGTCATCAAATTTCCAATAGTGTTTAAAATGCTCTTCATAGTGATTATCTTTAAAAATTTGATAAAAAAGAGCTCTCATCTCATCAATAGTTTCTGTATATTGAACTGCAGTTGTATCATCTATTCCATGAGAATTGACATTAAATAATTTCAAATACTGCTCATTGTCTTTATAAAAAATTTCTTGATTCAATGCATTAAACTTCAAAAATGTTTCTATTATTCTTCTTATCGTATTTAACATTGAGAGTTTATGACCACACTCATACAAATCCTTCAGTTCTACCCACATGGCTTCATAATTAGTTTTAAAATCGTCTTTTTCACTTAAAATTTTAATAAACTCGTGATGATCAATGCGATAAAAATTATTTTTATCATATTTGGTTCTATCATTCTTGTCTTTGAAATTACCATGAGGCTGAACATTTAAATAAAAATGGATATTATGAGTCAAAATTACCATGATGTCTCTATCTTCATTAAATTTATCTCTATCTTTACCTTGGTAAAGTCTTTGTAGTTCCCAAATAATCAAGTATTGCATTTTATCATCATTCGAACTCATTGGATCGTCAAATACTATTATTTTATTCTTCTTTTGTCCTTCTTTAACTTCCTCCAAACGCTCAATGAAATATAAAAATGCAATGACATTTTTTTCACCCGTTGATAATTGTTTTACACTTCTATATTGATTTCCTTCTTTTATTCTGTAATAACCAAGGTTTTGATTGTCTACATGATCTAATTCCCAAGAAACTTTTAACCGAAGTTTTTTATTTATTCTCTCAATAGCTTGTTTTTCTGCTTTTGGTTTTAATTTGTCAACCTGAATTCGATATTCAGCTAAATTTTGTTCCAATTCTTCCTTTTCATTTTTTTTGTGACTATAAACTAATTCTTTTTCCTCTTTCTCTCTCTTAAGAACAATTAGTCTTTCTAGTTCAACATCATATTGGAAATCCTCAAGTAACAATTTTATTTCATGATATCGAATTGCATCTCTTGCCTCTTTTTGTTTGCTTTTAATATCTAAAACATTTTGATTGTTTACTTCAATTAGTCTGTTTAGCTCACCATAATTCACATTATTTGGTATAGGTAACTCTAACTCTTCACTCTCCACAAAGAGATTACTTTCTTTCTGTTCCAATGTTTTAAGTAATATTTCTAAATAGGATTTCTGTGCTGTAAGAAACTCATTCACTTTCTCACTCTCTTTTTCAACCTCATCTTTAAGATCCGGAAAAAAATCATCTGTACTAATCTTGACATTTTCCTTAATCTCATTAAGTAAGTTAGCAATTTTTTCTTTACCAACTTTAATTCGATTTTGAAGTTTCTTCACCTCATCTGCTGAAAAATATCTCTCCAACTCCATCAACACTTCATCAGAAAGTTCATTCCCACAAAACGAGCATATATTTTCTTCTTTATGGATTTCTAATCCTTCTTTAGCGAAATTAATTTTTCTTTGGTTGTCTAATCTACCAATGAATACTCGTTCAACAACTTTACTCGAAATAATTTCATTGACAGCATTCAAATATTTTTCAAAATTAATTTCATTCTCGCTAATGGGAGTAATTTCTTTAGGAACGCTCTGCAATATCTTCTTATAAAGATTTATATCTGTTTCCCTTAAACGACAAGCATTTGTAATTTCTGATTCAAAAATATTTTTATTATAAGATTTCGGATTTTCCACAATAATAGGGCCCGTTTTTAGTGAAATAGTTCGAGCGGAATTTTTATAAAAATTTTGTATTTTCCTATCTTGTTCATTAAACAATCTTACTTTCTCTGAACACTCATCATACAAAGTCGGTTCTTCATCCTCACTACTTTTTGCATCAAGCATTTTTTTAACTAAAGACAAATCTTGCTCTGATTTTGTAATTTTATCTTCTAACTCTTTTATTTCTGCCTCTTTTTCACTTGCATTAACTGCTAATGAAAAAGCATCTAGATTCTCATTTTCTCCTATCAAAGAGTCAAAACCATTAAAAACATACACGTCGAATTCTGTTTGTTTTTGATTATAAATTGCTTTACTTAATGTTGATTTACCCGAACCGTTTCTTGCAAAAATAAAATTTTTTGGAGATAGTTCTAATTCTTTACCTTCAAAAAGGGAAGTCTCAGAATCTTCAAATTTAATTTGTTCCAAATCTATAATAGTAGTAACCATGAATTTATCCTCGTTTCAGTTTTTAACTGAATTTATCTTAGCTTACATATAAAATCTTTAAACAACAAAATTCAGTATATTGTTTCCCTTACCTACCAACCCTCAACGGCTCAATCACTTCTTCGATCAGTTGGGTATAGGCTTCTTTGATTTGTTTTTTATAGAGGAGTGGATTGAGGGCATCTTTCACCTCACCTTTATAGTCCTTGTAGCGCTGACTCTTAGTCAGCTGACTTTCTCCTAGTTGTTTTTTCGCTCCCTTGCGGTAGTGATTGACATAGTATCGGAGTTCATCTTCACCGACATACCAGTTCTTACTAAAGTCTTGGATATGCTGCTGGATGACTGCCTCGATCATCTGATCAAGGATATTGGCGATGGATTGACCTCTGTAGCTATCAGGATTTGCCTGTACTTCTTGCCAAAGTTCTGAGATGATTTGGGAAAGGTTTGGATTGGTCTTCTCTAGACTTTGGATATAGGTATCCACTGCTTCTCTGTCCTGTGCGCTGAGATTCTTTTCCTGACTCTGATCTTGTTCGATCAGGCTTTGGATCAAGGTCAAGATATAGGCATAGTTGATCTCATCCACTTGGATAGACTCTAGTTCATAGTGGATATCCAGTGGTTCACCATCCTCATCACCATCTTCTGAACGACTTTTAAGTTCGGCAAGGATATTTTGATAGAAGCCTAGATAGGTTTCCAATTCTTCTGCGGTTAGTCCAGTCTCTGCATAGATTTCTTCCTCGTCATACTCTTTATAAACTCGGATAGAAGCTAGATACTTATCAAAGACTTGGTAGGCCTTGGCGATTTTTCTCAACTGAGGCGTAGAGATTTGTTCCAGTTGGAGTCCTTCGACGGGATCATCGGTGATGAGATTTTGGAAGTCGCTACAACTTCTCAAAAAGTTTCTCTTTTCCTCTTCCCAGCTAGGTGCTAGGACATCATTTTCTCCACCATTTGAGTAGAGTTTGAGGGCATTATCGACTGCTTCCTTAAAGGCTATAGGCTTTTGGAAGGTGATGATATGACCATAAGTCTTACTAGAATCAAAGATACGATTGGTTCGACTAAAGGCCTGAATCAAGTCCTGCGGTTGCATGGGTTTACGATCGATAAAGAGGGTCGATAGACAAGGTGCATCAAATCCAGTTAGGAGACGATTGACCACGATAACCAAGTCCAACTGCTCATTGCGATAGAGATACTTATCTTGTTTACGGGCAAGGCGGTTATTGACATCGGTATTGAAGCCACGGAGATCTGCCATAGTAAAGTGAGTATCAAACTCTTGGTTATAGTCCTCTAAGACCTGTTTCATGTGGTCTTGGTTGGCTCTTGAATCTTCTTCATTCTCCGTAACAGAGTAGGTGATGGTCGCCTTTGGAAAGTCTGGGAGGACCATCTTGACTCTCTCAGATACCTTGACTCGTGTCTGACCAGTCTTGACTCTTTTAAGAAGGTCATAGTAGGCTTGGGCTTGAGGGATGGACTTGACAGTCAGGATGGCATTGTAGGTATTGCCCACTCCTTTTTGGAAGCCTAGTTGTTGACGGGATTTATTGATAATGGCATCCAAGACTTCCAGCATGTGCTCCTCATTCTCATAGACGGTATCAGGTATGTCATTTTCAGACTGGTCTGTGATGAGGGTATTGCGATAATCCACCTTAAAGCCTAGGACAGCTCCGTCATGGATGGCTTCCTTGACCGTATACTCATGGAGACGGTCTCCATACTGTTGCTGGGTGGTTTGGGCGAGGTCGCCGACCTGCTGGCGTTTATTTTCCTTAAAGATAGGCGTGCCTGTAAATCCATACCAGAGAGACTGTGGGAAAAAGGCTTTAATGTCTTTTTGTGTTTGTGGTGTCACGGCACGGTGGCATTCATCCACGACAAAGGCTACTCGGAGTCCTTTGATTTTGTCCGCATCTCGTTGGTAAAGACCTTGGTCAAACTTACGCATCATGGTGGTGATTTTCTGGATGGTTGTCACCACGACACGTTTATCATTACTTCCTAGTCGCTTGACCAAATCATGTGTATTGTCCGTCTCATCGATATCGATGACGTCATTGGTCGCATAAGAGAGAAAGGACGATGTGGTTTGTTGGTCCAAGTCCCTGCGGTCAACGACAAAAATCGTCTTTTGGATAGAAGGAATCTGAAGGAGATTCCTCGCCACCTTATAAGAAGTCAAGGTCTTTCCTGAACCTGTCGTATGCCAAACATAGCCTGATGCTTGCTGGCGAGAGGCTTCCTGCACCGCTTCGATGGCATGGATCTGGTAGGGGCGCAAGAGGATGAGAGATTTCTTGCTATCATCAATGACAGAATACTGCATGACCATTTGGTGCGCACGAGGGATAGAAAGGACTTCATGAGCAAAGCTGGTCAAGTTTGTCACAGGATGATTGTCCTTATCCACCCACTTGGTCAGAAATTGCTTGTTGAGTTTATTTTCACGAGCTGCAGCGATATAGCGAGTATCGACCTTGTTGGTCACGACAAACATCTGCAAGCTAGAGTAGATACCACGGAATTTCCCTTCACGGTCATATTTTTTTATCTGATGAAAGGCATCGATAAATGCTGTTTGGGAACTCTTGAGCTCGATTTGAATCATAGGCAATCCATTGATGAGAAGAGTAACATCCAGTCTACGGTCTTGGTCCATAGGATTTACTTTTTCTCGTTGGACTTGATTGACAACTTCGTAGCTAGACTTTCCTGCTGCGATATTGTCACGCCAAATGACTGACAAACGGATGGTGCCTAGGCTTGCATCTTCTCTTTGAACTTCGACTTTGGCAATTCCGTTTTCACCGACCAACCACTTGGCAGCATCATAGTAGCTGACAAAGTTGAGTTGGTTCTGAATCTGGCGTTTTTCCTGATCAGTCAAGGGATGATCTGCTAGCAGAGCAACGTTGTTTTGGGCTAGTTTCTCAAAGAAATTGTCCCATAGTTGTTCTTCTGTTTTTAGGTCTTCTCTATAAGTCCATTGGCTTTCACCAGTTACCAGCTGGTTTATCAGTTGTTTTTCTATTTCCAGTTCTGGTTTTACCTGCATCTATATCTCTCCTTCAGGGACCATATTCTTCCTATTATTATATCATATTCCTAGAAGAAAACGCCTTCTAGATCCTACTTCCTTCCCAAAAACCATGTAGTCTTTCTCCCTAAAATATGGTATAGTAGAATCATACTACACAAGAGGAGTTTACATGTCACACGAGAAAGAAATCAAAGCTGTTTCTCCCCTTCTACAGCAAGCCATTCATATTTCCTCCATCCTCGGTGGAGTTGGTACTGTAATATTTTGTATCTGGGCCTATCAAGCCGGTATCTTGCACTCCAAGGAAACCCTATCTGCCTTTATCCAACAGGCGGGTATCTGGGGGCCACCACTCTTTATTTTTTTACAGATTTTGCAGACGGTTGTTCCTATCATTCCAGGAGCTCTGACCTCTGTAGCAGGTGTTTTTATCTACGGTCACATTATCGGGACCATTTACAACTATATCGGTATTGTCATTGGTTGTGCCATTATCTTTTACCTGGTTCGTCTCTACGGAGCACCCTTTGTTCAGTCCATGGTCAGCAAACGCACCTATGACAAGTATATCGGTTGGCTGGATGAGGGCAATCGCTTTGACCGCTTCTTTATCTTTATGATGATTTGGCCAGTTAGTCCAGCTGATTTTCTCTGCATGT
>ERZ773037.1763-NODE-1763-length-11057-cov-20.133612_pt1 | contig 11057 bp, 13 predicted proteins | sample MGYA00511466_ERZ773037 | MGnify/ENA primary metagenome ERZ773037 (study PRJEB29015, sample SAMEA2738146) | human oral metagenome | biome: human oral; feature: human-associated habitat; material: saliva | place: China | collected 2202 ...
ATTTTGGACATTTTCTTAATTTATTTATTAAGACATTATCATAATTAATTTATACTGACTTAATTTTTTAAATTAGGAGAATTGACATAGACTTCTATATGTAGTATACTTTATAAAGGTGTTATTCGAGAGACGGATAAAGAAGAGATTTTATAAATATATTTAAAGAGAATGAGATTACAATTTGAATATGATGTGAATGGCAGTAAGGAGATTTGGCTGTCACTCGTTTTGCTATTATTTAGTTTGTTTTTTTACAAGCTCTTTTTAGTGTATAAATAAAATAGAATAGGAGAGAGAATGATAGAAAATAATATGAATAATTTAGATGTTAAGTCTGAATTAAATAATGAAAAAGGAAATAAGAAATATAATAAAAAAACTTATAGACCAAGAAAAGAAAATAATAATGGAGAAAAAGAAGTAAAGACTAAGAAAACAGTTAAAAATAATATGGATGAAAATAAAGCTGTTAAAATTAGAAAAGGAAATGGTTCAATTTTAGATTTACCTACTTTTAAAAAGAGTAATTTGAAAATTATTGCACTTGGTGGACTTGATGAGATAGGAAAGAATATCACAATTTTTGAATATGAAGATGAGATTGTTTTAGTTGATTGTGGTTTGGAATTTCCTGATGATGATATGCTTGGTGTTGATATTGTAATACCTGATGTTACATACTTAGTTAGAAATAAGAATAAGATTAAAGGATTATTTATTACGCATGGTCATGAGGATCATATTGGAGCAATTCCTTATGTTTTGAAGCAAGTTAATATGCCTATTTATGCTACAAGATTGACTGCTAAGTTAATCGAACATAAACTTGAGGAGCATAGATTGCTTAGAACTACTAAGTTGAATATTGTTGAACAAGGTCAAATTATTAATGCTGGAAAGATGAGTGTTGAATTTATTAGAAGTTCACACAGTATTCCAGATGCTTGTATGCTTGCTATACATACACCTGCTGGTGTTGTTGTACATACTGGTGATTTTAAGGTTGATTATACGCCTATTGATGGACAGATTATTGATTTTGCTAGACTTGCAGAACTTGGTTCAAAGGGTGTTTTAGCATTACTTGCTGATAGTACAAATTCTGAAAGAAAGGGTTTTACTTTATCTGAAAAGTCAATTGGACCTGTATTTGATTCATTGTTTGAAGGTTGTAAAAAGAGAATCGTTGTTGCGACTTTTGCTTCGAATGTTCATAGAGTGCAACAAATTGTAAATTCTGCTGTTAAGTTTGGTAGAAAGATTGCTGTTTCTGGTAGAAGTATGATTAATATGATTAATTCAGCAAGAGAACTTAATTATATTGATGCACCTGATAATTTGTTTATAGATATTGATAATATTAAGAATTATACTGATGAGCAATTAGTTATAATGACTACTGGTTCACAAGGTGAAACGATGTCTGCTTTGACTAGAATGGCTAATGGTGAACATAGAAAGGTTAATTTAACTGGAAATGATTTAGTTATTATTTCTGCTACACCAATTCCAGGTAATGAAAAGTCTGTTTCAAAAGTTATTAATCAATTGATGAAAATTGGTTGTGAAGTTGTATATTCTTCACTTGCTGATGTTCACGTTTCTGGACATGCTTGTCAAGAAGAGCAAAAATTGATTTTGTCATTAGTTAAGCCTAAATATTTCTTACCTGTTCATGGTGAATTTAGACAATTGATGGCTCATAGAGATACTGCTATTGAAATGGGAATTGATAAAAACAATATATTTATTACTTCAAATGGTAGAGTTTTAGAAGTGAATGAAAATGAAGCTAAATTTACAACATCTGTTCCTTCTGGAAAAGTTATGGTTGATGGACTTGGTGTTGGTGATGTTGGTAGTGTAGTTTTACGTGATAGACAACATTTATCTCAAGATGGTTTGATTGTTATTGTTATGTCAATGGATGGACAGACAGGTGAAATTGTTTCAGGACCTGATGTTATTTCAAGAGGATTTGTTTATGTTAGAGAATCTGAAAATTTGATGGATGATGTTAAGAGTTTTATTAAAGAAGAAATTGATAATATGGTTGAAAAACATATTAGAGATTGGTCTACTATAAAATCAACATTAAAAGATGATGTTAGAGATTTTATTTTTAATATGACAAAAAGAAATCCTATGATTTTACCAATTATTATGGAAGTATAATTGTTTATATAAAAGGAGGAATTGTATATGAATTATAAGGAGTTGGCTGATTTAATTTTTCCTAATGCTAAACCTATTAGTTATTATGAAGAAATGTATCCTGAGAGGGATTTACCAGAAGGTGCAATAGTTACTAGATATGCACCAAGTCCAACAGGATTTGTACATATTGGAGGAATTTATCAATCATTAGTTGCTAAGTTTGTTTCAAAGAAAACTGGTGGTGTTTTCTTTTTAAGAATTGAAGATACTGATCAAAAAAGAGAAGTTGAAAATGGAATTACTGATATTGTTAATTCATTAAAGGTTTTTGATCTTGCTCCTGATGAGGGTATGATTAATGAGAATGAATGGATTGGTGATTATGGAACTTATAAGCAATCTATGAGAAAAGATATCTATGATGCTTTTGTTAAATATTTTATCGAAATGGGTAAGGCTTATCCTGATTTTTCTACACCTGAAGAAGATGAAGATATTAGAAAAAAACAAGAGGCAGCAGGTGTAAGACCTGGATGTTATGGTGTTTGGGCTAGATATAGGGATTTACCTCTTGATGAAGCTGCTGAAAGAATTAAAAAGGGTGATCCTTATGTTATTAGATTTAAGTCACCTGGTAGAGAAGATAGAAAAATTGTTGTTCAGGATTTTATAAAGGGAAAAGTTGTTTTTCCTGAATATGATTTGGATATCGTTATTCGTAAATCTGATGGTTTACCAACATATCATTTTGCACATTTAGTTGATGATCATTTAATGAGAACTACTCATGTTATTAGAGGTGATGAATGGTTATCTTCTTTACCATTACATGTTCAATTATTCCAAGAAGCTGGATTTAAAGTTCCTAAATATTGTCACATTTCTCCGATTACGAAAAATGATAATGGAAATAAGAGAAAACTTTCTAAAAGAAAGGATCCTGAAGCAGCAGTTTCTTATTATGAAAAGATTGGTGTTCCTGCAGATTCTGTTAAGGAATATTTGATTAATATTGCTAATTCGAATTTCGAAAATTGGAGAAAGGCTAATAAAGATGCAGATTTCTTTGATTTTGATTTTCAATTAAATAAGATGAGTGTTAGTGGTGCTTTATTTGATATGGTTAAATTTTTTGATGTTTCAAAAAATGTTATTTCTAGATATAGTGCTGAAAAAATTTATGATGAAGTTTATGCTTGGGCTAAAAAATTTGATAATGATTTAGTTAAAATGCTTGATAATAAAGAATACGCATTGAAGGTTTTTGGTATTGAAAGAAATAATAGTAATAAACCTAGAAAAGATATTGCTAAATGGTCTGATGTTAAAGAAAATATTATTTATATGTATGAAAGACCAACTGAATTTGATTTTGATAAAATCAATGGTGATGATTTATCAAGAGTTTTAGCAGCTTTTGTTGAGACTTATGATGAAAATGATGATAATCAAGCTTGGTTTGAAAAAGTAAAAGATGTTGCTGAAAAATGTGGTTATGCTAGGGAAGTTAAAGAATTTAAACAAAATCCTGAGAACTGGCCTGGCCATGTTGGTGATGTTAGTACAGCTATTAGAGTTGCATTAACAGGTAGAAGAAATACTCCTGATCTTTGTGAAATTATGAAGGTTTTAGGAAGGGATGAAGTTGTAGCTCGTCTTAATAATTTTATTAAATAGGTGGTATTTATGGATTATAATATTGGTGATATTGTAAAAATGAAGAAGCCACATCCTTGTGGTAGCAAGGAATGGAAGATTGTTAGTATTGGCGATTTATCCACTTTTGAATGTGTTAAATGTGGACATTTAATGTCAATGAGTGCTGAGAAAGCAGTGAAAGCAATCACTAAAAAGATTGATTAAGAATATTAAATTTTAAAACATATATATTGAAGTTGTTACTTTGGTATATATGTTTTTTATTATATGGATTTTTATTGTTAAAATTATTGCAAAATAAATATTAAATAATATATTGACAATGCTGGTTTTATATGTTACATAGGAAGTAATAAGTTATAGTGTTATAATTTCTTGATATATTAGTTTTAAGAGAGGAGGTAATGAAATGGAAGAGATACCACCTTATTTAAATTTTAAAATAAAAAGTAGTTGTGATTTATGAAAAAAAGATAATGTTATGTGAAATAATTGTTATGGTGTTCTTTTAGGAGTTTCACAATTCGTTTTTTTAGTAATAAAGTTACAGATGAAAAATTATTAATTGTATATATTAGGAAATGGATTAGGTCTTTTTCCTAAATTTAAAATTGGGGGAGTTATGTGGAAAAATGAGTTTCTTAGGAATTTTTGTAGTATAAAAACTTTAATTGTTTTAGTTTTATTGATTTCTATTGGAATAATGAATATAAAATATGAATATAATAGTTATCAGAATTTTGAACATTTATATAATACATATGTTGGTGTTGAGAATACGGATATTAATGCTAATGGTGCCTTAAAAATGATGGAATATTATAATGGTATGGAGGTTGGAATTAGATTTTTATTAGAATCAGAATTTATAGAGATGTATGCTATTATTTTATTTTTATTTGTTCGGAATATTTATTTCATCTAAAGTTGAGAGATTTAGGGAAAGTGGTCAGATAAATTATTTTGTTGCTAGAACAGATTATAAGAAGTATTTAAAATCAATGTTATTGGCTCATTCATTGTATATATTATCAATAGTAGTGATTAGTATTTTTATTATATTGTCTTTAGGCGTTATAATTACAGGAAAGCTAATTGGTCCGGCAGATCTTGGAATATATGATATTAATTTTTTAGGATTTTTAGGTATTGTCCTATTACAAATTTTTTTAATTTCTTTTTTTGCCATATTAATTAATGGAATTAGTGAAGTTCTTAATGTATGGATAAAAAATAAGATTATAGTTCAAACAATACCATTTGCTTTTTTTACATTGGTACCAATGACCGTTAGTTCTACTTTGGGCAATATTTTTATTGCTTTTGGAAATGTGATTACTTTGTTTGTACCATTTGTTGGATTAAAAGGATTGATGAATTTAGTTCAATCGAATTCTACTTATATGGATGTTATTACTATGTCGTTGCCATTTGTATGTTATACTGTATTATTTATTGTGTTATATAAAATTAATATTAAAAAGTATATGGAGAATTGCTTATGAAGAAAAAAATTGCTCTTTTAATTATTTTTATACTTTTTACAGGAATAATTTTTTATACTGGTTATTCTGATAGTGAAGCAGTAAAGCAATCGCGATATTTTGTGACTAATTATTTAGATAGTTTTAGAGTTTATTTATATAGAATTAGTTTGCTAGTTGGTCTACTAATATTGATTATACAAGTTCCTTTTTATAATGCTGATATTGCAATAAGAATTAAGAATTTGAAATTGTTTTTACTAAAATATTATATTATTCGAATAATTGTAATTACATTGTTAATACAGTGTATTTATGCATTTGTTTGTTTTTTCTTTAATTATGAGAATCCAATAGATATATTTAATATAAAAGTATTTATTAATCTTTTTGTGGCAATTCTTTCTTTTGTTATTTTTTATTTGGTTAATTATTTTCAATTTAAAGAACCAGCAAAAGCAGTTGGAATTGTTATAGGTTTTAATATTGTATTATTAATATGTGGATTATCATTTTTTACTAATATAGGGATAAAGTTATTGACGATTTTTAATATTTATGAATATGTAATTATACTATTTGGTAGTATATATATTTTATTAAAATCTGAAAAGTTGGAGATATTAAAAAATGAGTGATTTGTTTTTAGGAATTATAATTTTAGTATTGCAATTTTTAGTTAGAGATTCTTTATCTGTTATACCGTTTGAGTCGGCTAAAACATTAATTAATCCTTTTAATTATGAAGGAAATAAAGTGATTTTTAATGTTTTAATATTGATGTTTATTTTGATGATTTTTATAATTAATTATTTAATAAAAGATTTTAGTGATATTTATGATATGAGAAATTTCATTTTATCTAGATGTAGTAAGAAAAAGATGTTTTTTATGATTTTTAAAAAAGGACTTTTGTCTATATTGAAGATATTGTTGATGTTTAGTTTTGTATCTTTAATATTTTCTAAGATGACTCAAATATTGAATTTGATTGATTTGATAAAAATTGATTTAATTATGTTTCTTACTTTGTTAAGCTGGTTTTTGATAATGACAATTATGTTTTTTATTATCAAATCTATGAAAAAAACGCTTTATGTAGTTACAGTTTTTTTAATAATTATGCAGTATATAGCTTTTTATATAAAATATTTAGGTATTATTGTAATATCGAATCAATATACTTTTGAAAATATTATATTTTTTGTAATAGTTAAAGTTGTTTTTATAATGTGTCTTTTAATTATTGATTATAAATTATTTGATAAATGGGAAGTAATTGGAGGTTGTGATGATGATTAAATTGGAGAATGTTTCTAAAGTAATAAAGGATAAAAATATTCTTGTTAATGTTAATTTGGAATTTAAAGAAGGACAATGTTATTTAGTTAAGGGGCATAATGGTTCTGGAAAGACAATGCTTTTAAGAATGATTTGTGGATTTTTGAAGCCTACTGATGGAAAAGTGATTTATGATAAGGAATATTCATATGGTGTAATAATAGAAAATCCGGCTTTTTTCTTGAATGAAACTGCTATGTATAATATGAAATATTTAGCTGATATAAATAAAAAAATTGGTAAAGAAGAGATTGAGAAATGGTTGAAGAGATTTAATTTGTTAGAGTTTAAAGATAAAAAGGTTAAAACATTTTCTCTTGGCATGAAGCAAAGATTAGCCTTATGTCAGGCGTTTATGGAGAATCCTGATGTTATATTGTTGGATGAGCCTTTTAATGCAATTGATGAAGATAATTTGAATATTGTTTATGATTTATTAAAAGAGCAGAGAGATGCTGGGAAAATAATTGTAATTGCTTCACATATTGAAAATAATTTTAATTATGATAGCATTATTACAATGAATGAGGGTAAAATTTCAAATGTTAAATAATTTGAAAAGATGAATGTTAATTGTGTAATAACATTCATCTTTTATTTTATATGTATTTTTCTATTTCTGACCATGCATTGTCTGTGTAGATGCGTCGTTCTGTTGAGAATGGTAGGAATTTTAAGTCTTTTAGTGGATTTAGAATTTCTTGTAAATCTTCCACTTGTTTATCTACTTTTGTTACAGCTATTTTATCAGCTTTACTTGTTATAATGATACATGGTAAGTCATTTTTTATTATGTAGTCGTACATTAATTTGTCGTTTGTTGTTGGATTATGGCGAATATCTATTAAGAATATTACCAGGTGAATGTTTGGGCATTCTGTTAGATATTGTTCAATAAATTTACCAACTTCAATTTGTTGTGTTTTTGACATTTTTGAATAACCATAGCCTGGTAGGTCGACAAAATATAATTCTTGATTTTCTGATTCTTTAGTTTTTGAACCTAGAAGTTTATAAAAATTAATTAATCTTGTTTTACCTGGTTGGCTACTTGTTCTTGCAAGATTTTTTCGATTTAACATTGTGTTGATAAATGATGATTTTCCAACATTTGATTTTCCAACTAAGACAATTTGTGGTAAGTTATCTGTTGGATATTGTGCAGGTTTTACTGCAGATATTGTGAATTCTGAATTTTTAATTATCATAGTTGCTCCTATATTTTATAATAAATAAAGAGCATTTTTAATGCTCTTTTATTATTAGTTTTTTGGGATTATTTTTGTTGTTCCACCCATGTATGGTACTAATACTTCTGGAACTGTGATACTACCATCTTCGTTGTAATTATTTTCTAATACAGCGATTAATCCACGTGGTGAGGCTACTACTGTGTTGTTTAATGTATGTGCTAGATGGTTGCCATTCTTTCCTTTTATTCTGATTCCTAATCTTCTTGCTTGAGCATCTCCTAATGTTGAACAGCTACCAACTTCGAAGAATTTTTGTTGTCTTGGACTCCATGCTTCAACATCACATGATTTTACTTTTAAGTCTGCTAAGTCACCACTGCAACATTCTAGTTGCCTTACTGGTACATTGAAATTTCTGAATAAATCTACTGTAAGTTTCCACATTTTGTTATACCATTCCATTGAGTCTTCTGGTTCACAGATTACTATCATTTCTTCTTTTTCAAATTGATGTACTCTGTATAATCCTCTTTCTTCTAGGCCATGTGAACCTACTTCTTTTCTGAAACATGGTGAATATGATGTTAAACATTGTGGGATTTGATCTTCTGGAATTAATTGTCCTTTAAATCTTCCTATCATTGAGTGTTCTGATGTACCGATTAAGAATAGGTCTTCATTTTCGATTTTGTACATCATGTTTTCCATTTCTTCAAAGCTCATTACGCCATTTACAATGTCGCTACGTATTAAGAACGGTGGAATTACATAAGTAAATCCATTGTTTATCATGAAATCTCTAGCATATGCAAGCATTGCTTCATGTAAACGAGCGATATCTCCTACTAAAAAATAGAATCCCATTCCAGATGTTCTGCCTGCTGCTTCTTTATCTATTCCGTTTACTTTTGCAATTATGTCTGCATGATATGGAATTTCGTAATTTGGAACTGTTGCTTCACCAAATCTTTGAACTTCAACATTTTCTGAATCATCTTTTCCAATTGGTACAGTTTTATCCATTATGTTTGGAATTAGCATCATTCTCTTTTTTATTTCTTCTGAAAATTCAGATTCATTTTTTTCTATTTCTGCTAATTCGGCATTAATGTTGTTTACTTCTGTTTTTATTTTTTCTACTTCGTCTGTTTTGTTGTCTTTTATAAGGGATCCGATTGTTGAGCTAAGTGAATTACGTTTTTGTCTTAATTCATCACCTTTCATTGTTGCTTCTTTGTTCTTTTTGTCTAATTCGATTACTTCATCTACTAAGTGAAGTTTTTGATCTTGAAATTTGTTTTTTATGTTTTCTTTTACAATTTCAGGATTTTCTCTTAAAAATTTTAAGTCAATCATTGAATCACCTTCTATATTATATTTAGATTTTTTTTACCGTTAAGTCTATAAAACGTATAATTGTGTTCATTATACTACTTAATTATTGATTTTACAAGATTTTTTGGTATAATGAAAATACTATTATTGTTGAGAAAGAAGGATTATTATGGGGAAAATTACTTGGAAGGGTGGAACTTTTATTTATCCGTTACCTGCTGTTATGGTTTCTTGTGGAGATATGAAAAATGCAAATATTATTACTGTTGCGTGGACTGGAATTATTAATACGAATCCGGCAATGTGTTATATTTCAGTAAGACCTGAGAGGTTTTCATCTGGGATAATAAAGAAAAATAAGGAATTTGTTATTAATTTGACTATTAAAGAACTTGCTAGGATTACTGATTGGTGTGGTGTTAAGAGTGGTAGAGATTTTGATAAATTTAAAGAAATGGGGCTTACAAAAGAGAAAGCTACTATTGTTAAAGCTCCGATGATTGCTGAATCTCCGATTAGTGTTGAATGTAAAGTTGATAAAATTGTACCACTTGGTTCACATGAGATGATTACTGCTAAAATTGTTGCTATTAATGTTTCTGATGAATTTATTGATGAAAAAGGTGCGTTTGATATTAGTAAATGTGGATTGATGGCTTATGCTAATGGGGGATATTATCCTCTTGGAAAAAAGATTGGGCAGTTTGGTTTTTCAGTTATGAAGAAAACTACAAAAAAGAAGAAGGGTATTAGATAATGGAGGATTAATGGGAAGTAATTTTATTGATATGTTGGATGATATGCCTCAGGGATTATCTGATATTGAAAAATTGAGATGGATATATATTAAGGTATGTTTGAAATTTTCTTATGATTTGGAGTATTGGTCTAAACCTGATAAAGCTAAAAGCATTTTTTATAAAAATATTGATGATATTATAGATAATAAAGTTGTTTGTACAACTATTAGTGAAATATTTACGAGATTGTCTAAAAAAGCAGGACTTGATGTAAAAACTTTGGTTGTTGATGAATATGGCCATGATTATGGTTTTCAACATGGGCATGCATTGAATGAAGTTAATATTAATGGTAAAAAGACTTATTGTAGTTTAATTTATGATTTGGAAAAAGTTAAATTTGGCGCAAGAACACTTGGGTTTATGATTGATGACAAAGAAGAAGAATTTGCTGAACAATTAATATCTGATGAAGATTTACAAGTGATTGATGATAAAATTGGATATACAATTGATGGAGTTTATATTGAAGATATTGTAGGAATGATGCAGGATGAATTTGCAGAATTAAAAGATAACGAAGAATTACGAAAGACTTTAGGAATTGATACTATTGATTCGAGAGAATTAGAAATTGCTAAAATTGATTTTATTGCTAATTTTGTAAATGGTAGGAATTTGGATGAGTTTGAAAAGAATAGTTATTTTAAATATTTAGTTAGAAATTCTTTAAAATATTCTTTACCTAAATTTTTTGATTATTATTCTGTTGCTGCTTTTGATAAAAATAAAAATATGTTTTGGATAAACAATTTTTTTGATAGGGAAAATGATTATGATAAAAATATTTTTTATATTATAAGTAAAAATGGTGTTGAGAAAAAAGTTGATATATATGATTCATTAATAAATGATTGGGATTTTCAAAATGAGAATAATAGAGGTTCGATGATTGTAAAGTTGAATTTGCAGAGAGATTCAAGAAGATTTTTTGAAGAAATTGAAGATAATCAAGATATGGATGAGAATACAACAATTGGTGCAAGTGATTATAGTGATAGATAAAGAAGATACAACATTGTATCTTCTTTATCAGACTGTTGACAAAGTATATAAAATATTTTGTTAAATAGTCTTTTCTTTTT
>ERZ773037.1764-NODE-1764-length-11054-cov-4.127284_pt1 | contig 11054 bp, 5 predicted proteins | sample MGYA00511466_ERZ773037 | MGnify/ENA primary metagenome ERZ773037 (study PRJEB29015, sample SAMEA2738146) | human oral metagenome | biome: human oral; feature: human-associated habitat; material: saliva | place: China | collected 2202 ...
ACGGAAATGAAAACCCGACTCAAAACGCTCGTCCTACAAGCCTACAGCAAAACAGGAAACGCCTGCACCGCTCCCAAAACGTATGTGCGACAAAAAGGGAGGTTGCGCCCAAAACCTTTGTTTAAAGTCTTCTCCCCCACCGAAAAAATATATATTTTCTCAAAACAAAACACCTCTTCTTAACTTAGAATATCGTTATATAATCTTTATTAGATATTAGTAGAGGCCCTCAAAGCCATTGAACCTTAAATAGTTACACGATTAATTGACGACAAATTAGTAACTTAGCGGCGACAGATTAGTAAGTAGGATGCGACAAATTAGTAAGGATGGTGCGACACTTTAGTAGCTATTGAGGTGGCGTGGTCGACAACTTAGGAGGTTAGGTGCGACGAATAGGGAAAGAATAAGGCTTCGTAATGAAAAATATAAACAAATTCTTTATTTTTATAAAGAATATTCCTTTATTTCACTTCTTTTCCTATGCTTCTTCCATAAATAAACTTGTGATTTCCTGAATTTTATCTTCTTTGTTTTATCTTATAAACTATTGTATTTTTGATAGTTATGAATTCTTCTCTAAACGTTCGAGACAAAAAGGGAAGATATCGCCCAATCTTCTGTTTACTATTTCTCGACAAATTAGTAAGTTCGTAAAAATACTTTACATAGAAGACCCTCTAAACCAGACAGAATGAACGGAAGACATAATGGACAGAGTATGTAAAAGACATAGTAACAGGGGAACGGAAGACGTAATGACATAAGGGACAGAAGTCAAAATGACAGACAGAATGATGCAGAAGCCATAATGACATAATGGACAGAAGTTATAATGACATAAGTAATAAAAGACATAGAAGTGCCCCTCCCCCCCAACCCCTCCCTCGTAGGGAGGGGAGTGAACACCGAGATATCCTTTGGGCTGTGGCAAGAAATAGTAAACGGAAGCAAATAAGCCTTCTTTGCCTTAAAAAACCTCTTAGACTGTGGCAAGAAATAGTAAACGGAAACTAACAAATCCTCTTTGTCTTAAAAGCCTTTTTAAGCTTATAAGGCTTATTAGCACCATTCTTTCAATATAATATCCCAAGCTTTGTTTTTTTGTCATTCTGTCTTTTTTCTCTGTTACTATGTCTTTACATACTTTGTCCATTATGTCCTTCTGTCTTTTCCCCTGTTACTATGTCTTTACATACTTTGTCCATTATGTCCTTCTGTCTTCTGTTCCCTTGTTACCCTGTCTTTTATTACCTCTGTCCCTTTTGTCCTTCTGTCTTTTGTTCCCTTGTCTTTGTTTTACTTTGTTTTTTCTGTCTTTATTTGTCATTCTGTCTGAAAATGATTATCTTTGCAGTGAGTATATATAACACTGTTTTGTACTAATGAGGAGAGAGTTATAACCAACAATCACTGCGGTGGATGGTAATAGAATAAGGCTCTTGAAATTAATGACAAAACACATAGAAATACTTTGTTATATTGCTCATAACTATTACCGATATTTCGGATATAACTAAACCATATTAGACTAAATGAATATAAATTATGGGGTTGAATAACAGATTACAGATTGGCGATGTATCAAACAATGGTCAGGTAGAGATTGTTGATGAGGACAGATTATGTTATTTGGTAAGGTCAACAAGTAAAGGTGCTACAGGCTTACGTACAATCTCAAAGAGTCTGTTGGAAGAATATGTAAACTATTGGAGTGAGCATTCTGATGCTACATCTGAATCTGCAAGACAATCATTGTCTGGACGCAGTGAGATAGATAAGTTTGAGTATGGTTATTCTTCAACGCTGTCGGTAATGGCTCAAATGGTTCTTCAATCGACTCACAAAGTAAATAATAAAGTAAGTTGTCTTCCTCTCCAGCAAATTTTCTATGGTGCGCCAGGCACAGGTAAGTCATTTACAATCAATCAGGAGATAAAGGGGGAAGACGTAATTCGTACTACATTCCATCCAGATAGTGACTATTCGTCTTTTGTGGGAGCGTATAAGCCAACGACAAGAGAGATAACGATGCGTGATTTGTCGGGAAATCCTGTCGTTGAGCATGCGCAGATACTGACGGAGGAGAAGATTGTCTATGAGTTTGTTCCACAGGCATTTCTCCAAGCATATATTGCAGCATGGGAGAAGTATGCAGCGTGTGACGAAGGCAATCCACAGCGACAGTTCTTGGTGATAGAAGAGATAAATCGAGGTAATTGTGCACAGATCTTTGGTGATTTGTTCCAGCTCTTAGACCGCAACCATAGCGGCTTCTCTGACTATCCTGTGAAGGCTGATGCTGATATGAGACGTTGTGTGGCTAAAGCACTAAAGGGATTGTCTATTCCTCAGGCAGGTGCCATCAATAGCCTTTATGGTGGTCGTGATGTAGTGAGCGAGGTGTTGGAGGGTAATATTCTCCTACTGCCAAGTAATCTGTTTATTTGGGCAACGATGAATACCAGCGACCAGAGTTTGTTCCCGATAGACTCAGCCTTTAAGCGTCGTTGGGATTGGAGCTATATGCCAATATCGGATGCAAAGAAAGGTTATGTCATTGATGTTGCGGGCAGTCGATATGACTGGTGGCAGTTCTTAGAGAAGATAAACGAGAAGATAGAGAGCACGACTAATTCGGAGGATAAGAAGTTGGGCTACTTCTTCTGTAAGGCAAAGGACGGCATTATCAGTTCTGAGACATTTGTGGGTAAGGTTGTCTTCTACCTTTGGAATGATGTGTTTAAAGACTACGAGTTTAGTGATGCCATCTTTGTTGATACAGTTGATGACGGAAAGCTATCGTTTGCAAAGTTCTATACTGAGGGCGAAATGAAAACCAAGGTAAGGGCAGAGAAAGTGGCACAGTTCCTTGGTAACTTAGGCTTAACACCACTTGAAGAAAGTGAAGAAGAATACAACGGACAGGTAGAAAGTACAGATACCTCTGAGAACCTAAGGGCGACGTGGTCAGTGACAGAACGAAAACGTTATGATTTTTGGCAGGCATTCTTAGCCTATGCACAAAAGAATGACGAGTTTAAGACTTATTTTGGAGGTACCAAGAAGGCAGGTAAGGATCATTGGAAAAATTTCTATGTATCTGGTGCTGATTTCTATATCTCTGTAGTTCTGAAACTTGGGGAGCGTGCTATTGCACTGCAAGTATATTTCGATAGAACCACAGATACCTATTATCATCTTGCTACCCAGAAAAAAGAGATTGAAGCAGAGATGGAAACAACGTATGAGTGGCGTGAGAATCCGGAAAAGAAATCAAGTACAATAATAGAGCGGGTAGACAATATAGATTTTGAGGATAAAGAACATTGGACTACTATTTTCGATCTTATTATTACACGAACACTTCGTATGCGTGAGGTCTTTGTTAAGTATTCAAAGCAGTAGACACTCGTTATGCGAATTCTTATAGAAGAATATCAGTACGATGTCTCTAAGGTTAGGGACGTTCTCTATGGTATTGATGCCTTAGAGAATATGGAGGGTAGGGTGTCTATCCACTATGTAGGGTATTATTATAATACTCTGCTCAAAGACTGTGTGTTTATTCTTCCGAAGGTATTGTTGAAGAATGTTGATGGTCAGGACCTCGTTTTAGGGAAGTATAAGCCAGAGGATATAGCTAACGTAGACAGGTATAATTCGTTAGGCGATGTAGAGCGTAATTTCATCTATAAGTTTGCAGTATGGATTTATCGTGCTATTGTGGTCTATAAGAATGATAAGCGCAGCGATACAACAATCGTATGTCATTCTCGCATAGCACAGATGGGTAATGGAGGTCGTCGGTTGAGTAACACCTACCTCGATATTCTCTTGTCGCTGATACAATTCAATCGTGACAACCAGAACTTTTTCTTCTTTGTTATAAAGAATCTGCATAGCGGACTAAACAAGATTAATTGGCAACGAACGATAGCAACGAAGACGGCTATTATTCAAGATGGGCAGGCAGTCTATCTAAATCCTGTTAATAAGCGAAGACAGATAAACTTTGATGAAGAACTACTCGTTATCTTCTTCTCTATCTTGAATTATATCGGTGACACCTATGGTTTCCCAAAAGATATCTGTTGTCAGTTTCCACTCATCACAGGGAAACGTTTTGAAACCTATCTCAATGGATTAGGCAAGACACGTTTACGACAGATTAAGTATAAGTATTTCTCTGATAAAGCCCTACAGCTATGGAATTTGTGTTATAACTTCTTCGACGAAGCACAGCAGGTGATGGTTTCCACTGAACAACGGGACTACTTATTGGTTAAAAATTTCTATGTAGTTTTTGAAGCCATTATCGACGAGCTGATAGGCGATAACCCATTACCAGATGGTATGGAGAAACAGCAAGAGGATGGGAAAATCGTTGATCATCTGTTCACGTCACAGAGTCTTATTGCGGGGGCGAACGAGCAAACGTATTATATTGGGGATAGTAAGTATTATAAGATTGGTCATGAGTTAGGAAGTCAGTCAATCTATAAGCAATACACCTATGCACGGAATGTTATACAATGGAACATTGATATTTTTAGCAATGGTGATAAGCCATCTTCGGGTGTTCGCCTGCGAGACGATGTGACAGAAGGCTATAATATCCTGCCTAATTTCTTTATATCGGCAAAGCTGAATGAAATGTTCAGTTATGACGATGACAATATAGAGAAAACCGACAGAAAGAGAAACAGGCACAAGCGGGTGCAGTTTGATAACCGACTCTTTGACCGTGACACACTGTTGCTGTCTCATTATGATGTGAACTTCCTTTACGTTCTTTCACTGTATGCGAGAGATAATCAAAGTCAGAAGACCGCGTGGAAGATGAAGGTAAGACAGCGTTTCTGTAAAGAGATACAGAAATGGTTGGATGAGGATTATGACTTCTATTTTATCAAAGCTAAGACTGGTGTTGATGATAAAGAATACTTTAAGACACATTTCCAGCAACTATTGGGAAAGTTTTACGCGCCTTTTGAGCAATATAAGGATATCTACTCCTTGGCACTTGAGAAGGGAGAGAAGTATCAGCAGGAGAATAAGTTGCTACTTAATCAACTCAAAGATTACTTTTTTGTAGAGAAGTTCAAATTAGAAAAAGATCAACAGGATGTATTGGTAAGGATAGGAGCACCTTCACACTAAGAATGAATGGTTCATCCGAAATATGGAGTGACAATAAATAATAAGGTATACGGAGGGATAGATGACGACGCAAAACAAAATAGTGTGGAGAAGCAGATGGCATAACGAATGACAGAGACTATGTATACCGATTCCTGATATTTAGGGAGCCACATAGAGTTTGTTAGATGTCTTTTGTATCTAACAAACTCCATTTGTATCCCTTGAAAAATCTGTGCATGTCAGGAAATCTATAACTCAACTACAATTTATAGATTTCAATTGATAATGATATTACCACTATTCTTCTCTATGTATAAAGATTTTTCACCATTCTGAGTGATAACTCGGGTTCCTGTAGGCTTTGTTGCGGTTGTAGGCGTGAAGTTCTCTGTATCTGGTTCGAGTTCTGGATATAAATATTTTTTTATTTCCTCCATTAATAGTTTTGCGTTATTCTCTATAAGTTTTTCATAATTACCAGAATTATATCGACATAAGAAGTTCCATAAGTCATCTATTGTATTAAGAATGCCATCTATTTTCTTTATTCCATTCGTAACAGGCTCTGAGATACCTTGCGTTATATCATTTATTTTTTTGTTACGTTCATTGTTCCAAAAGAACTTTATCTTTTTAAGGCTATCATCATTTCGCTCAAATTCTCCCATATCAACAACTGGGAAAACTCTTTCATTGATATTACCACTCTTAAAAATCTGAGTCATTTCAAACATACATTCTATTGATTTAAAATAGCCAGATGTTACGAACATAACAACAATATCTGAAGACCCAATTTCTTTCTCGTAGTCATCAATATTATCTCGGTATTGAAGATCATATTCGTCTATTGAATATGGAATATGATTTTCTTCAAGTCCATTTATGATAGCACGTATAGCATCTTTATGTGCATCATCATGTTTATATGATATATGCACTTTCTCAGTTCTTTTTTCCATAAAATTGTTCTCTTGAAATGTTATTATGTTTATATTCGGGTCTTTTTTTATTCCTATAGCATGCTTTGGTTTATTAATTATAATGATAGGGTGTGAACTATAATCTAAAGATGTTTTAAGTTTACAAAGGTCCTCATGTATAAATGAGGATAAATCTTTTTCACCCTCAAGATGAAGAATAGTTCTTCTCTCTATATGATTTTTCATTATATCTAACAGAATAGTTAACAGGACATTATCTCTTTTTTGTGTAGCATCTGATAATAACAACTTCACCATTTCTGCTAATGTTTGATTGTCGAATTTATAGCTTAACCCAATCACAAACATTTCAAAGACTGAACTATCTTTAGGTGGAAGCAGAGGTAATTTTAGATAAGCACAGTTATTTAATTCCTTTATATGCTTTTCTATCTCGTTATCGTCTAAAACTGTATCAATTAGATACAGGCCAGACAAGGTGTCAGGACTTTCTATCACCTTCCGTAATTGTCCTAATTGATACTCCTTATTCATTATCAAGTTTGTTTATAAAGTTGGTAATGAGTGTTTTATTGCTTTCGCTTTGCATAATGGTATCTATTAAATCCATAGCAAACTCTAATATCTGTTGGTTGCTATTATTATAAAATGTTTTGATACCATTATACGATTGGATAACAACTTCAACGATGTTATTCCATGTAAATACATCATCTGGTGTATCTTTTTCTATTATCTTTGATATCCATTCAAGAGTCTGCTCAGGATCATTGACAGCAAAGGCTCCTAAGAACTTAATGAAATTTCTTATCTGATACTTGCTTAATGTAGATGTTGCAAAGGCTTCTGCAATTTGATATTGAAACGTAATAGGCCAATTCTTGATATGACAGAACAAATTATCGTAAGCCTCTCCCATTTCTTTTGTTTCAAAACGAGAATCCATTAAATCCAAAATATAATCAACGGCTTCCTGGTTTATATTGTCTTTTAGTCTACTTAAGAATTGTAGAAGTGATAGTCTTGCATCTTCACTCTTATTGCACATTTGGTCAATGAATTTCTTTAATCGTTCGTCTTTATGATTATGTAGCCACCCTAACCATAAAATGACAACTTGCACTTTATAGCATTCTGGATAGTCTAAAGTATGGTGGAAGAAATCTATCAAGTCATCAATGGCATAATTGACAAAATAAACTAATGGGTTGTAGTTATGTATAGGTAGTGCCATTAGCCTTGGGTTATAATCATGCAACAATTTCTTAAATAGAGCTAAATTTCTATCTTGATCTAACCAGTTTAACTTTGCTAAATCCAGAAGAATTGCTGCTCGTGTATACACTGATGCTGTTTCTGCAATCTTTTCTATAGTTTGAAAAATATCTTCTTTATATTTCTTGTTATAAGCTAAGTCTACTAACATGCATCCTGCTTTACCTCTTGGCTGGTTAATACCTATGTTATATATATCCTTAGCGTCTTGATATTTATCTTCTTCTGGTTCCTTAGCATTAATTACAGTATTACATAGTAAATCGAAAACAAGTTCTGGCACGTCTTCATTGTTAATGACATCATTTAGTGCTATTAGGAGGGAATGGATAGAGAATCCTCTTTCGGTCGTGTTAATGTCATTGTTGATTACATCGAGAATATCTTTTAGGATATCCATTGCATCGTTTATTTTTTTTGCATCTAAAAGTCCCTCCAATCCTGCTAATGGATAGGCTAAAGAAATCTCTTCGTTCTTAATTGTCTGCTTTATCAAGTCCAGATATTTTTCAGGCTCCTGCCCCACCACGTTACGAAATAACTGGCATTGTCCTGTAAACGAAGGCTTTTCCCATTCAAAAGGATTATTAGTATATTTAAGCATTGAGTTGAGCCAGTCTTTATTGCTCATTCTAACTCCTTGCTCTTGTTTAAGAGATGGCCAACCAAAAAAAGATGACGTTCTGGAAGGTTTTTCATTTCTAAGAATATTCTTATTGAATTTACGTTCAATGCGTTGATGTTCTTGGTAAGCTTTCCATGAAATGTCTCTGAGTTCTTCTCTCGGTATAACTTGCAATGCTTTTCCTTTGTGAGAATCTATACGAAGAAGTGGAACTCCATATTTAAGTCTTATCTCAGTAGATTCTCTCATTAGTCTATATTCTCCCTTGTCGTTGATAGCCAATATTCTTTCTACAATGGCTCTTTTTTGTTCAATACTCATTAAAGGAAATGAAACTCTTAGAGCTTCTACAGTTTGGTATTCTACCCAAGCAGGCGCATTTGCTAAAACTTGACGATTTGTTATGATCTTATAAACATCATCTTTAAAGCATTCTGGGTGTGAGGTGTAAAGATATAAAGCAATGACAACAAAGCCTTCATACTTGCTTTTGCTAAAAGTTTCAATGTACCGCTTAGTTTGCTCAGTATCAATCGTTTTTAGGAAATTGTCGATAAGAATGTTTGCAGCTTCTTGAGAAAAGTTAGAGTTAAGAATGTTATCTTCTCCCCTCTGAAAGTAATCGAATGCTGTTGAATAATATATTTCTGCATTATCGATATTGTAATTAGTTGATTTATAGATTATGGTTAGTATCTCTACTAATAACTTTATACCCAAATCATAATACTTTTCAAGAAGTTCTTCGTAAAGTTCTCTCACCTCATAATTAACTTCTATATGGCATACTTCATTACCCTTTAACTGTAAGATAATATTTTTCTTTAGTTCTTCACACACAAAAGAAGGACTGTCGTTAAGAATATTTTTTAATATTGAAGTGTATTCTATTGGCCCTCCAAACTTGACCAATTTGTTGTAGAAAGCTATTAACTTTTTGCTATCGCATTTCTGAGTATTGTATTGTAGTAGAGTGCTCAGATGTTTGCAGTCTTCTTCATCATCAAGATTTAATGCCAATTCCAGCTTGTTTAGAACAATGTTAGGCTCTATAGAGAATGTGCGGAAGCACATCACCATAGCTTTCTGCTTATATTCAGTATTCAGATTTATCCATCCACCCATACTGTCAACAATTCCCCAAATAGCATCAAACCAATTTGGTGTATATACAGATTCAAATATAATATTCATATATTTTTTATCTGTATAAATTTGTGTTATAAGTCTTAGTTCTTCTTGCAATGGTTTTTCAAAGAATGGAATGTTACTCAATGCAAGTGCTTTTAAATGGTATCTATAAGTATCTTTTCCATCTTCATTTTTGGCATAAAGAAGCTCCTCTATGATATTAATATATTGCTTAGTATCCTGTTCACGTAAAAATGTCAGAATACTTTTTACAGAAGCTCTGATGAATAGTCCTTGGTGTTGTATTTTGAGAACCTCTAACAGATTATGTCCCTTCTCAATAAATCTTCTTGCATATACATAATCAAAGAGTGTTTGGTGGAAAAACTGAATTAGCCCGGTCTGTGTCTGAATTAGCAAACCGTTAGTAAAAAGGTAGTTCAACTCAGCATTATATTGAGTTTCAAATGTCCTAATGTGTACAGATAACTCTTGCCGCTCGTACATTGTATCAACAAGACTATCGAGTAACGATAGTAAGGTGTTTTTATCTACCTTACGTATGCTGTCGTCATTTATATATTTGCGCCATAACTGGTGATAAAGCATATTGGTAGAAAGGGGGTCCGTAAGTTGTTCATATTGCCTAACTTTTAAGAATAGATATAGGTTCAGTGGATTGCCTAAAAAGCATAGTAAGTTGTCACTTAGTCGCTCTTTACATTGATTTGCCTGTAGTGTCTCCTGTACCTGCTCTTTAGATAATTCTTTTAGCTCCCATTGCTTCTTTATACGTTCTTTCTCAAGTTCTGGGTCATACTTTAAATCATACGGTCTACAAGAAATGACAACTCTTATATGAGGGATGCCTTGTATTTGGTGTATCATTTTTAACAAAGAACGTAGAGGAGTACGGTTTGAAGAAAGTGACAATGATAGTGCATCTATTTGGTCAATCAATACTACTACTCTTTTATACTTCTTAGCCATCTCCTTTAGAACAATCTCTAAAGGATTGTCCAAATGAATCTTTTTAGACAACTCATCTGTATCTAAAAACTCTATTTGGTCAGACTTTAATCCAAGAACTAAGTAGTCGTTTATTGTATATAATTTTTTTAGAAGTTCGTGCATCACAATGGACTTGCCAATACCAGCCTTTCCATACAACAAGCCTAACCTTACCGGATTGTTAGTGGATGCATCTTTCTCTATCCATTCTAAAATCTGATTTACTTCTTCTCTGGGGATAGATGGTTCAATTGTTGGAGTGTATTCTCGTAATTCGTATGAACCTTGATGAAATGCGGATGTAGTTTCTTCCACATAACCTTCAGTAATATAAACATTACCATTATTTTTCTCAATAAAGATGGAGTTTTTACCAAATTGGTTAACGTTTTTTGTTTGCATATTGTTTTGTCAAAAAGTTTGCTTTTATTTTTCTTGAGTGTTTATCAATAACTATAGTGAAATAGCCTCACTATAGTAAAGTGATATTTATTACTACAAAGTTAAATTATTTTTCTTTAATCAAATAATGTTTTTGAGGAAATATTGCTGTCCGGTAAAATTAAAATACCCTATAAAATCTTGCGGAATTGCCTATATAAAGGTAATTCCGCAATCATTTTTGAAATCTAAGCCCTACTAATCAAAAAAATAAGTGCTTTTTTATCTCTTTTACTATTTAAACGTTATTGCAATAGTAGATATCCCATCAGGGACAGTAAAGCCAAAGGAAATTGCTTCGGGCATTTGTAGGTTGCTTTTGTTTTTATATTATTCTGTCTTTTGTTCTTTTTGTCTTATTCTGCTATTTGTCTTTTTTAAGCACTTCGTAAACTTGTTACTTGTCCACTTGCAACAAGCTACTCATATTACTACATATATCTTCCTTGGAATCGGTTTTTTTGTGTTGTACCTTTGCATCG
>ERZ773037.1765-NODE-1765-length-11051-cov-4.032921_pt1 | contig 11051 bp, 13 predicted proteins | sample MGYA00511466_ERZ773037 | MGnify/ENA primary metagenome ERZ773037 (study PRJEB29015, sample SAMEA2738146) | human oral metagenome | biome: human oral; feature: human-associated habitat; material: saliva | place: China | collected 2202 ...
GACATATAGCAGGATTATACCAGAGAGCCGCAGATTTTTCAATATCTAATCACTGCTATCACTTTTTTTAATTTGCAGCAATCGACTTTCCACGGTTTTTCGTCCTCTCCACTCATTGAGTACTAAATTTATATGCGCATTATAAGTAGCGTCCTTATCTAAATTAAACCATTCTTCCCGCGCATTAAACACCAAAGCTTTGAACAAATTTCCGTCCTTTTTCAGAGTAAACTTCAGGTGTTTTTTCTCCGCACCGAGCGTCTCTACGAACTTAATTTTTGTATTCAGAAGCTCAAAGATTGGCTCCGTGTTTCCCTGCCCAAATGGCTGAAGTACTGACATCTCTTCATATAAATCCACATCCAGTTCCGCCAAGTTATCCACCCGAATATCTTCCGCTACCTCCAGATATTTTTCTTGTTCAGTTAAGTTTAGACTTCGATAATACTGATTCACCGCCTCTTTGAAGCGCATTAAATCTTCTTTTTTCAGCTTCACCCCACAAGCCGCCGCGTGACCACCCCCACCAATTAAGGTTTCATTTACCGCCTTAATTGCTTCCGCTAAATTAAAATCCCCGAACGACCGACCCGAACCCTTATAAATGCCCTCTGTTTCCCCCAAAACGAAGGCTGGTCTGCGGTATTTTTCTACTAACCTCCCCGCAATAATTCCTAGCACTCCTTCATGCCAGTTGCCAGCCGCCACAATCACTGGCTCGCTATCGACTAAAATCTCTTCCAATGCCGCTCGTTGTGTCGTACGTCTCTCCCCGTTTAATCGATTCAACTCCTCCGCCAACATTGCCGCCTCTGCTCGCTCTTTCGACATCAAAAGTTTTAATGAAATTTCCGCCGACTCCATACGCCCACCCGCATTTAGTCTTGGCCCAATTTGAAAGCCAATTACCTCTGAGTCAATTTTTTGTACACCCGCCACGCGCATCAATTCTAAAAGTCCCACACGCTTAGTTTTCTGTAAAATAATCAAACCAAAATATGCCAGTTCCCGATTAATCTGATTCATCACCATCGAATCACAAATCGTCCCAATTAACACTAGATCCAAATACCATTTTTCCTGATTTTGTGGAATTAACCCCTCGAGTACTAGCGCCTGCATCACCATAAAAGCCACCCCCGCTCCACAGATTTCTCGAAGTTCCATCTTTTCTAAATCAGCTTCATTTTCATCATATCGTTTTGGATTCACCACCGCGAGTGCTCGCTCCGGCACACCATTCATTAGCTCATGATGGTCGGTCACGATTGTATCAATTTTGTGTTCAGCTAATTTTTTGATCACTTCCGCGTTATTGCTTCCGCAATCTACCGTCACTACCAAACCTACCCTAAGTTCCACGGCTTTCTCTAAGCACCTTTCGCTCATTCCGTAACCATCGATAAAACGATCCGGCAACATCGCTTCCACTCGCTTCACTCCCGCAAGCTTCAACGCCTCACACATAATCGTGCTCGCCGTCACTCCGTCCACGTCGTAATCCCCATAAACCAGCACCGTTTCGCCCCCATCTATCGCCGCCTTAATTCGCGCCACCGCCACCTCAATATCTGGCAGCTTCTTTGCATGCTCCAGGCTATATTTTGGCCGCAAAAATTCTTCCGTTACGCCCCTTTTAGCCAAAATTTCCTCAAAAATCTTCGACATAACCCAGATTTATTGAATGGTTTTCGTCACCTTCTGATTTGGCGACATTTGCTGACTCTTAATCACAATCGTCTGCAATTCCTTCAAGATTGGATATTGTTTATTTGTCTGATAAATGGTTGTGTTACCTTTTTTCGAAGTCACCAAAAAATTCGCCTTTTCTAGTCTTTTTAGCTCCCTTTGAATATTACCTGCATCTTCGTGAATCAACTTCGCTAGTCCCCTTACATGGACTTTGAAATCCGGATATTTGGCAAAAACTACCAAAATCTTCCGGCGAACCCGAGATGTGATAAAAACATCTAACATTTACCTCTTTCCTTTTTTAAAGTATATCATAAATGCTAAAATATACTTGATGTACTATGAGGTAATTCCCACCACCACTTTCAAAAAGTCTCCCCTCTTTTCTGATGGTCTCCTCACCTATTCTTTTGATCAAAACCTCGCTCCAGGCACCATTGTTTCTATTCCTCTCGGCAAGAAAACCGCTCTCGGTATTATTTATCGAAAAATCTCCACTCCCACCGACCAAAATTTCATTATTAAATCGATTAATAAAATTGTTCACCCAATTCCCCTACCAAACCATCTCTTAAAAAGTCTTGCCTGGCTCTCCTCTTACTACCTAAATCCAGTCGCCAAAACCGCCAATCTTTTTCTCCCTCTCGGCATCGAAAAAAATCGCCGCAAAAAGTTTTCCACTCCTGCCACGGCCGACGTCACCACTACCACTACCACCACTGCCAACACTAACATCGCCTCCGACGCCACTACCACCGTCACCCAAAACAGTAATAATAGTGCCATTACTACCCCCAAAATCCCCCTTAATTCCGCTCAAAAACAAGCCCTCACCGAACTACATAAAATTAAAACTCACACCAAATTACTTCACGGCATTACGGGTTCCGGTAAAACCAATATCTATCTCAAGCTCGCCCAGCAATTTTTCGATTCCAACCAATCCATTATTCTACTTGTCCCTGAAATTTCTCTTACTCCACAGCTAGTCGGTCGTTTTCAAGAACATTTTGGCACCCAAGTAATTACTCTTCATTCCAAGCTCACCGAAGCCGAACGTCACCTTATCTGGCAACGCATCCACGAGGCCAATAGCTCCACTCCCTTTGTCGTGATTGGGCCACGTTCCGCTCTTTTTTCACCACTAAAAAACCTTGGACTTATTATTATCGATGAAGCCCATGAGCCTAGTTTTTATCAAGACACTTCACCTCGCTACCACGCACTCCGTCTTGCCAGCTTCATGGCCCAAACCTTAAAAATCGATTGTCTTCTTGGCACCGCCACTCCACGTGTCGAAGATTATTTTTTGGCCAAAAAGAATCACGCCTATGTCGCCCTCTCTGAAAAAGCCAAAGCTATCACCGGTCAAACAAAAATTAGCCTTATTGATCTCAAGGATCGTGCCCTTTTTACTAAAAATCGTTATTTTTCTGACGCACTACTGCAAGACATCGAAAATAACCTCAAGCAGCACAAACAAACCCTGCTTTTTCATAACCGCCGTGGCTCTGCCCCGCTCACACTCTGCGAACACTGTGGTTACCAAGTCCTCTGTCCCAACTGTCTACTTCCGCTCACCCTTCATAGTGATTCCTATCAGCTAATTTGTCACACTTGTGGCCATCATGAACCGGTCCCTTCTACCTGTCCGGTTTGCCATCACTGCTCCCTCATCCATAAAGGTTTTGGCACTAAGCTTCTCGAATCAGAACTCAAAAAACTCTTTGAATCTGCTCGCATCGCTCGTTTTGACGCCGACAATACTACCGCCGATTCTCTCACTCAAAATTTTGAGGCCGTCAAAAACGGTGATATTGATATTATTATTGGCACTCAAACCATCGCTAAGGGTCTCGATCTTCCTCTCCTAAACACCGTCGGAATCGTCCAAGCTGATGCCAACCTCAACCTACCCGACTACGCCGCCGAAGAACGCACTTTTCAGCTCATCACCCAGGTCATCGGTCGCGTCGGACGCGGTCACACCGATATTAATCACGTTTTCCTCCAAACTTTTCAGCCCGAACATCCGGTCATTCTTGCCGCTAAATCTCTTGACTACGCCAAATTTGCCGAATATCTCATTAAGAAGCGTCAACTTTCTCATTTACCTCCATTTTTCTATTTGCTCCGTATCTCTATCGTTAAGAAAACCGAAGATCTTGCTATTAAAAAGATCATGGAACTCCATCGTGCGCTCAAAAAATTCCCCGACGTTTATCTTTCCGCTCCTACGCCCTCCTTTCATGAATACACCCCCAGTGGCTATTCTTGGCAAATCATCGTCAAAGCCAAAAAACGTGACTCGCTCACTCACCTCATCGAGTCGCTTGATCAGTATCCCGAAATTCGCTTCGCCATCGACCCGCCAAGCCTCATCTAATTCGACAAGCCTGATCTGCTCCACTAAATAAATCCGATCCGCTAAGCCCAACCCAATACTTAAAGCTAAATTTAATTCCTTTAATTTCTAGGTGATATTTTCTGCGCCCACCACGGCGCCCTTATCAAAACTTAAATGGAGGAAGAATAGTATATTTGAAATTATGATTATAAAAATCTAGGATACTTTTTTGGTCGTATGTGTTGAGAGATAGTTCTAATTATAGTATGGGAGTTTAATATAATTCTTTCTTCCTCCATCCAAGCCTTGCCTTTTGGCGTCTATTTCGTTTTTTCTTTTTGTCCTTTCGTTTGATTAATTGTGATTATTTAGCTTCATTATAAGACTTCCATTTTTTAGAAAACCTCTCTCCCTACCAAACCCCTAGTCTATCTCTACCGCACCAGATTAAAAGTTAACTCCGAGATGTCCATAAATCACCCTCGAAATACCCCAAATCCCAATAAATTAACTTCAAAATTATTCCAACAGTTTCAAAAAAATATCTTGACCCCTCACTATATATTGCTTAAGCTTTATAAAAACCCAAAATCGGTTATAATATTAAGATATGAAAATTATTGAATCTCCTGACCCAAGACTTCGCCAAAAGTCTCAGAAGGTCAACTATGTTACTGATGAAATTAAAGATATGATTCAGGCAATGGTCGACGCTAGCCTTGAATGGGAAAAATCTCACCCTCACGAGCTTTCTGCCGCCATGGCCGCCCCTCAACTCGGCATTAACAAGCGCTTGATTATTATCCGCGACAGTATGGATGACAAAGCAAATACTTCCTTCACAACCCTTGTCGACCCAGAAATCATCAAGCAAGAAGGTAAAATTATCGAAGATTTCGAAGGTTGTCTCTCTGTTCCCTTTATTTATGGTAAGGTCCCACGCTACTCGAAAATTCGCGTCAAAGCTAAACTAGAAGATGGTACCGAAGTCCGTATTAAGGCCACCGATGAACTCGCTCGCACTCTTGCTCACGAAATTGACCATCTCGACGGTATCCTCTTCATCGATCGCATCAAAGATAAAACCGATGCCTTCTTTGAGCTCGATAAAAAAGGCGATTTACAGCCAGTCGACTACGAAACCCGTATCAAGAATAATAAACAACTTTTCCCAGACGAAGACTAGTCTTTTTCTTATTGAACACATAATTTATTCGAGGTAAAAAATGAGTACAAAATTTATCTTTTTTGGTAACGGACCTCTGGCGGAAGCCACATTAAATCAACTTCTTACCACTAAAAATCTGGAATTAGTTTTCCATGCTAAAACCAAGGAAGATTTAGTAGAAGTTGCCCGTTTAAAGCAAGAAAATCCTAAAATTAAAGGCATTCTCGCTAGCTTCGGTGTCCTAATCAAGTCTGACTTACTTGAACTTTTTGAACCAGAAGGTATTCTCAATCTTCATCCCTCTCTTCTTCCTCTCTACCGTGGAGCCTCCCCTATTGAATCCGCTATCTTAAATGGCGATCGGGATTTTTCCGTATCTATCATGAAGCTGGTTAAAGCCATGGACGCCGGACCAATCTACTACCAAACTACTCTTAAAGCCTCTGATTTTTCTACCAACCTACCCGAAAAATCTGAAATCTACCAGAAACTCGCTACCATTGGCACTAATTGGCTCATCAAACACCTAGACTCCCTGCCAAAACCTACCCTACAAGACGATGAGAAGGCCACATTCACCACTAAATTCGATAAAAGCGACTCGAACCTATTCTTATCCGGACTTAGCGCCACAGCGGCTCTCAATCGCATTCGTGCCTTCCAAGGTTTTCCAAAAAGTAAGCTTTTAATTCACGGCCTTGAGTGTATTATCTTAAAAGCCCATATTGAAACCAAAGAAACCTCCAACCCCCTTTCTTTTGTCTGCCAAGATGGTAATTTCCTCGTTATCGATCAGCTTCAACCAGCTAGTAAGAAGCCTATGAATGCCAAATCCTTTATCAACGGCTACCTAAAATAGTTCGCTACTTCCCTAAGCTTCCAAAATTCAGAACTCAAAAACTAACAATCCTCCACTCTGTTTCACTTCATCACCAAAAATCCCTCTTTCGAGGGATTTAAATTTTGTGTTCAAAGTATTTTTAATCTATAAAGTCATCGATTTACGGATTTCTTCACTTGAGGCGCGTACTTCTTGCTTCAATTCCTCAAACACTTGACGAGAAACCTCTGCGTAATTTGGGCGATTGGTTTGAATCCATTTGACACTCAAATATTCACTTAAAATATCTACTGTCCCCTCTGTTACGCCATATCGCTTCAAAAGATTTTGATAAACTTCATCGATGCGATAATCACCTAGCTTCGCCAAGGCTTTAATCATCACATTTTTATCTTTTTTCATGATACCGTCGAACTCTTCGAGTTGTTCCAAACTCAAGCCTTCACTCAATTTTTCGCCGATACGGTTTTCTAGCAGTCTCTGTGCTTCTTCGATAAAAGCGGTTCTTTGCATCTCATCAAGATCACCTAGTCCCGTTTCTCTCAAAAAATTTTCATCCACCCGAATCATATTATCTCCTAATTTACCCCATTATAACGCTTTTTTCTATCAACCACAAGCGTTATTCTGGACACAATCATTTACCCAAATCATTTACCTAGAGCCAAAAACATCATTCCTCCCCCTCTTCTAAAATCCGCCAAGCCAATTTCGCACATTTCACTCTCGCTGGCATATTTTGAATCATCGAAAAAACTTCTAACTCACCCCTAATTTTCTGCGCTTTTTCACTTGAAACTCCCATCACCAAATCAAAAAATCCCTGCATCAGTCCCCGCGCCTCTTCCAGGGTTTTCCCCCTAATCGCATCAATCATCATATCCGCTGAAACCTTCGAAATCGCACAACCCACCCCTGAAAAACTGCCTTCCAAAATTACCCCATTCTTAATCTCCAAATTCACCACAAGTTCATCACCACAACTGTGATTCACCAAAGTTTTGATCAAATTCGCCTCAATTTTTTGCTCAAAATTCAACGGATTTAAATTCCGCTCCAGTAATTCTTCTCTGTACTTGCTCTGAATTTCTCGCATTAATTTCTTCTCCAATTTCACCAAATCTCATTCATTTCCGTGAACATCCCCCGTCGACCATTACTCCAACCCCATCACCCCGCGAACTCTCCTAAGACAAGCTAAGAAATATTTAACATCTATATTTGTATTATAAAAAGCCAAACTCGCTCGCACCACTGCCCCAATCTTTTTCTCTGTCAAAAATGGCTCTGCACACATCATTCCCGCCCGCACCATCACACCAAAATCTGCCAAAATCTGTGCCGCATCATGTGCATGCACTCCCTTTACGTTAAAACTAATAATTCCATTTTCTGCAAAATATAATTCAATATTCTCATCCTTCTCTAATTCTTCGCGAATTCTCTCGGTTAATCCAGTTTCTACACCATAAATTTCCGAATGCTCCAGCCAAAATTCTTCCGTCGCAGAAAGCCCAGCAATCGCCCCCATATTTAGCGTCCCACCTTCAAATTTACTCGGCCCCGGCGCAAAACTCATCTTCACGCCTCCCTCTACCAACTTCACTGACTCCACCATTTCACCCCCATAATTTAGCGGTTTTACTTTCTTCATCAGATCGTATTTCAGATATACTGCCCCCACCCCCATTGGCGCCCCAATTTTGTGTCCAGAAAATACTAAGCCATCTACCCCTAATTCTTTCACATTAATCTTCTTATGTGCCACTAATTGCGCCGCATCCATCAAAATTAGTCCTTGAAAGCCAGAACCCCTCAATTCTTTCGCGATACCACTGCGGTCCACCCCCGTCACATTGCTCATTCCCGTCATCGCCACAATCTTAATTTTTGGCTCCACTCCCGAAGTATCTGCATGCTCAAGATCTAGCTTCACCTCACTCACGAGATCTTCCGTAATCCGTACTTTCTCCCCGTAACGCTCAGAAAAAGCCAAAAGGTTACTGTGATGAGATTCCAGATCCACTAAAATCTCCCCCTTATGGCCCCCGTCCTTGTCTAGCCACTCCTCAATTCCATTAGCCAGCAAATTTAGTCCCTCTGTCGCATTTTTCACAAAAATCACTTCTAGTGGCTCACAACCTAAAAACTTAGCAGTCATCTCCCGTGCTTGCCAAAGTTCCGCCGTCGCAAGTTCCGACAACTCATAGACTCCGCGCAAAGGATTCGCATTTTTCTTTGTATAAAAATCTTGTTCAGCCAAAAGTCCAGCCGTCATTCTTTGCATCGTCGCAGCATTATCTAGATACACGAAAGGCAAGGCTTCATCTAGCTCATTTTTCTCAAATATCTCAAATTCTTCTCTATACATTTCGCTTATCCTTAACTTTTTTATTCATTTTTTGGCTCATTATTTATTCAATTTAGCTCGCACTCACATCCCAATTCGTTTATACTTAAATCTTGTATTCATGCTACATATTCTGCATTTCTAACTTAATTAAGTTATTCATTTCCATCGCATACTCTAGTGGCAAAGCCTTCGTAATTTCCTCCGAGAAGCCTCGAATTAAAATCTCTTTCGCTTTTTCCTCACCAATTCCGCGTGTCGCAAGATAATATAAAATCTCTTCCGATAATTTTCCTACCGAAGCCTCGTGGGTCACCTCCGCCTCTCCAGAATTCACATCCACCATTGGCTCCGCATAAGATCGTGATTCACTATCTAAAATCAACGACTTGCAATCAATATAAGCCTTCACCCCCTTTACCCCCTTCCCTACTTTCGCCAGAGTTTTCGTCATACTCACACCCCCATTCTTCGCCACCGACTTACTCCGAATCATGGCCGAGGTATTATCCGCCAAACAAATCACCTTTGCTCCAGAGTCCAAGATTTGCTCTCCCGAGGCCAAGCTCATCCCTAAATATTCCATTTTTGCCCCCTCTCCTTTTAGGATCGTCGTCGGATACAGCATTGTTACTTTCGAGCCAAAAGTACCTGAAACCCATTCCATTTCACCACCCGCCTCTACAAGCGCTCTCTTAGTATTTAAGTTGAATACATTTTTTGACCAACTTTCTACCGTCGAAAATCGCATTTTTGCCCCCTTTTTCACAAAAATCTCTACCGAACCCACATGCAAATTATTTTTCTCATACTTTGGCGCCGAACATCCCTCGATAAAATGTAGCTCACTCCCCTCATCCACCACAATTAAGGTATGTTCAAACTGCCCAATTCCTGGCTCGTTCATTCGATAATAACTCTGAATTGGTAGCTCCGCCGCCACCCCTTTGGGTACATAAATAAACGATCCCCCACTAAACATTGCCGCATGTAGCCCTGCAAATTTATGATCATCTTCTGGTACCAATTTCATAAAATGCGCCAAGAAAATCTCACCCACTGGCGCCCCATATTTCGCCAAATTTTCCTCTGAACTCTTCTCTGTTGCGAGAATTGCTTCTTCTAGCGGTAAAAACACCACCCCAGATTGCGCTAATTTTTCACGCATTCGGTGATAAACCACCTCCGAATCAAACTGCGCACCTACGCCAGCCAATCCTTCTTTTTCCGCCTCTGGAATTCCCAGAGCCTCAAAAGTCTCCCGAATCTCCTTCGGTACCTCATCCCAAGAAGTTTTCACCTCAACATCATCCACTTCCTTATAAAATCGGATACCCCCTGCATCAATCTGCGAAATTAGTTCCTCTACCCCTGGCAACATCTTCCCAAGATTCTGTTTTTGCCAAGCCCGCACTCCCAGAAGTCTTTTTTCTAGCACCCATTCCGGCTCTCTTTTTTGTCGATGAATCACTTCTGCTGCCCGACGCACTACCTCTTTTTTCATTTCGCACTCCTCTCATCTATCGCGCCCTTCTCACACAATACTCTCGCCGACTTCTCATCGCCACGCTCATTTTCTAAAACTCTCTCCATCCTCTCATCGCCAAACTCATCGTCCGCCCCTAATAGTCTACCATCCACCAGCTCAACCACCTTATCCACCTTCAATTTTTCCAAAATCCTCAAATTATGCGAAGTAATTAAAAAACTTGCTCCAGTTTCTTTTTTGTAATCTGCCAAAATTTGTGAAATCCTCCCCGCCGACTCCATATCTAGTCCCGAATCCAGCTCGTCCAACATACAAAATTTCGGCTTCAAAGCTAACATCTGTAAAATTTCATTCTTTTTCTTTTCTCCTCCCGACATCCCCACCCCACATTCGCGCTCCATAAAAAACATCGGAAGCCCCAACAATTTCTGATTTGACATCAAGCCACTACGCACCTCATCGAGCCGCACCTTTTCGCCACGTTCCGTTAATCCAGTTCGAATAATTTCCGTCGTGGAAACGCCATTTACTTCCGGCGGTATTTGAAAACTCAAAAACATCCCGAGAAGACTTCGCCCCTCAGTACTTAAATTCTGAATTTTCTCCCCCAAAAACTCAATTTCCCCCTTCAAAATTTCATATCGCGGATCCCCCATAATCGCTCCCAATAGCGTCGATTTACCAGAACCGTTTTTCCCTTTTAGCACCAAAGTTTCCCCCGGCAAAATCTCAAAATTCACCCCCCGAAGCACCACTTGCTGATTTTTCTTAATCACCACCGTCAAATCCGAAACTCTGAACATTTCACCTCTACTACTTCTTTATTAAATTATAACATTGTCTCTTGATAGAATGAATTATCTGCGTTATAATTAAAGAACAATCCCCTGTAGCTCAATGGTGGAGCAAGAAGCTGTTAACTTCGAGGTTGTCAGTTCGAGCCTGACCGGGGGAGCCAAAATTATTGAATAATCCCATATTTCGGGATTATTTTTATTCCCATACCTACCGCCGGTTAGGCGAGAACGTAGTTCGACCATACAACGAAGTGAGCGTATAAAACAGAATTTATTTTGTTTTATACCGAACGAGGCAGTTATGGAAAGCTTTTGCTTTTGCAAAAGCTTAGCCTGACCGGGGGAGCCATATGAAAAATCAGGCCCT
>ERZ773037.1767-NODE-1767-length-11039-cov-2.907047_pt1 | contig 11039 bp, 8 predicted proteins | sample MGYA00511466_ERZ773037 | MGnify/ENA primary metagenome ERZ773037 (study PRJEB29015, sample SAMEA2738146) | human oral metagenome | biome: human oral; feature: human-associated habitat; material: saliva | place: China | collected 2202 ...
AGTCTTTTCTAAGTGCTATCTTTCCGCCCGCCTCTGCTGTATGTACCAAAGCGTCATTTTTGTTTTGAAAGCTTGCCTTCCTGTCCCGGTTTTCGCCCGATTCCCCGCGGATTTCCCCCGCCCCCCGCCTTTTATTTTCCGACAAAGTGCGCTAGAATAGAGTAGTTATAAACTAGGCGTATTGGCGGTAGCCGTTTGCCTCGTCATTATCTTTGAGAGGAGTAAGCGAATGAAGCTCACAACAGTCAAACAAATATGGGAAAATCGAGAGGCGTATTTGAATCGGGAAATCGATTTGGGCGGCTGGGTGCGTTCGAATCGCGACTCAAAGTCCTTCGGCTTTTTGACGATCAGCGACGGCAGCTTTTTTGAGCCCCTGCAGGTTGTCTACCACGACAGCCTCTCCAACTTTCAGCTAATCCGAAAGATCAATGTCGGTGCGGCACTCATCATCCGCGGCACCCTCGTTGCAACACCGGACGCAAAGCAGCCCTTCGAAATTCAGGCGACGGAGATCTCGGTGGAGGGTGACTCCGCACCGGACTATCCGCTTCAGAAGAAGCGCCACTCGCCGGAATTTTTGCGCACCATTTTACACCTGCGTCCCCGCACGAATCTGTTTCAGGCGGCCTTCCGCGTGCGCTCGGTCATCGCCTTTGCCATCCACAGCTTCTTCCAGGAGAGAAACTTTGTCTACGTCCACACGCCGCTCATTACTTCGAGTGACGCCGAGGGCGCGGGTGAAATGTTCCGCGTGACGACGCTCGACCCGAATGAGATTCCGCGCACTCCGGACGGTCTGGTAGACTACCGCGAGGATTTCTTCGGCAAGGAGACCAATCTCACGGTCAGCGGTCAGCTGAACGGCGAGGCCTTTGCCCAGGCCTTCCGCGATATTTATACCTTTGGGCCGACCTTCCGCGCCGAAAACTCCAACACCACCCGCCACGCGGCGGAGTTCTGGATGATAGAGCCGGAAATCTCCTTTGCGGATTTGAACGACGCGATGGCCCTCGCAGAGGACATGCTGAAGTACATCATCCGCTATGTCTTGGAGCACGCGCCGGAAGAGATGGAATTCCTGAACCGCTTTGTCGACACCGGCCTTCTTGAGCGCCTGAACCATGTGCTGAATTCCGAATTCGGACACATCAGCTACACGGAGGCGGTCGATATTCTGATGAAGAACAACGACAACTTTGACTACAAGGTGTCCTGGGGTACGGATCTCCAGACCGAGCACGAGCGTTACCTGACCGAGCAGGTTTTCAAGCGCCCGCTCTTTGTCACCGACTACCCGAAGGACATCAAAGCCTTCTATATGAAGTTAAACGCCGACGGCAAGACAGTCGCAGCGATGGACTGCCTCGTCCCGGGCATCGGCGAAATCATCGGCGGCAGTCAGCGTGAGGACGACTACGAGAAGTTGCTCACGCGTATGAAAGAACTCAACATGGATGAGGACGCTTACCGCTTCTATCTGGACCTCCGCAAGTACGGCAGCAGTCGCCATGCGGGCTACGGTCTCGGCTTTGAGCGCTGCGTCATGTACCTGACCGGTATTCAGAACATCCGCGATGTGCTGCCCTTCCCGCGCACCGTCGGAAACTGCGAGCTGTAAGCATAGGCTTTTTCAACAAGGAGCTAGGTCATGAAGTTTATCCACACAGGCGATCTCCATTACGGCATGAAGCCGGACATCGGAAAACCTTGGAGCACGGAGCGAGCGCAGGCTGTCAAAGATGCGCTTGCTTCGATTGTTCGGGCTGCGCGCGATGAAAAAGCAGATCTCCTCCTGATTGCGGGAGATCTCTTCCATCATCAGCCGCTTGTGCGCGATCTCAAAGAAATCAGCTACTTGTTCGCCTCGATTCCGGAGGTGGCGGTCGCCGTCATTGCCGGAAATCACGATCGCATCCGCGATAACTCCGCGGTGCTCTCGTTTCCCTGGCCGAAAAACGTCTATTATTTCACCGAGTCGGCCCTGAGTTCGGTTTATCTCCGCCGCCTGAACACGGAAGTCTACGGCTTTTCTTACCACACACGGGAAATCCGGGACAATCTGCTCGAGGGCGTGGAGGCGCCGGAAAACGGACGCATACGCATTCTGCTCTGCCACGGCGGCGATGCCAAGCACCTGCCGCTCGATGTCAAGGAGCTCTCGGAATCCGGCTTTTCCTATTGCGCGCTCGGACACATTCATAAACCCGAGATTGCGGTTCCCGGCAAAGTGGCCTGGTGCGGTTCTCCCGAACCGCTCGACTTAACGGAGACCGGTCCGCACGGCTATTTTCTCGGAGAAATCAATGACATTACCCGCCAAGTCACCTCGCTTGATTTTGTGCGACTCGCAAAAACACAGTACACTTCCCTGATTGTCCACGTCACACCGGACTCTACCAATGCGGAGTTACTGATGACTCTGAGCGATGAGCTTGCAAGACGAGGCAATCAAAATATTTACCGTCTGCAAATCAAGGGGCTCCGGGATCCGGATACGGTCTTTGATTTGGATGCACTGCGGCAGCGCTTCCGCATCGCAGAGCTCTTTGACTACTCCGAACCCAAATATGATTTTTCGCGCCTGTTTGCGGAGCATTCCTCTGATATGATAGGTTTCTTCATCCGGGAACTGGATAAGCCGAATCTGAGCCCGCTCGATAAAAAAGCACTCTATTACGGTGTGAGCGCGCTGCTCCACACGACAGAGGAAAGGGGGCAAAAGTAATGATTATCCGTGAGCTCAATATCCGCGGATTCGGTGCCCTACAGAATCGACGCTTTGTTTTCGGCGACCGCCTGAATATCCTCTACGGTGCGAACGAGGCCGGAAAGTCGACGCTCCACCTTTTTCTCCGCGCCATGTTCTACGGTTTGGAACGCGCGCGCGGACGCGCCTCGAAAACAGACGCCTATGCACTCTATGAGCCATGGTTCGGAGAGGGCGCCTACGGCGGAAGCCTGCGCTTCGAGGAGGATGGTAAGCTGTACCGCATCGAACGCGATTTTCGAAAGAATCCGCTCGACCTCACCATCATCGATGAGAGCGCCGGACTTGCCGTTGAAGATCCGGAGACCTTTCTCCGCGCTTGTCTCTGCGGCCTCAGTCAGACCGCCTATATGAACACGGTCAGCATACGGCAACTTCGAAGCGCAACCGATTCCGGTATGACGCAGGAATTAAAGAACTACATTGCCAACATGAATGCGACCGGCGAACATACGCTGAACATTGACCGCGCGACCGCCTATCTTCGCGATCAGCGCAAAGCCTTTGAACAGCGCATTGTGCCGGATGCCGCCAAGCACTATGCGGCGAATATCTCTGAAATTCGCAAGCTGGAGGAGCAGATTTCCGTTCCCGGCTACCGGAATACCATGCAAAGCCTGAGCGCTTTTAGGCAGGACAGTCAGAGTGTTCAGGAAACCTTGCAAAGCGAAAAGGAAAAGCTTGTAAAAGTCTTAGCCGCCAAGCGTCAGACCATGGAAGAGCGCGGTTTTCAAAACCGTCAGTCCTTGCTTCGCTTTCAGACACAGATTTCCGACTGGCAGAGCGAACGCAAAGCACTGCGCTCACGGACACAACTGCGCGCTCGGACCATTGCCGGCTTTCTTTTGTTTCCGCTGGCACTCTTACTCTACTTTACGATGTTGCGCGTGGTCCCGGACAGTGCCAATAAGCTCCAGGCTCTGCTCTGCGTCACGGCTGTCTGCTGTGTCACCCTCGGTGTTTGTCTGCTCCTCTCGGTTCTTCTCGCCGGACGGCGGCGCCGAAAATCAACTCGCAAGATTCGGCAATTGATCCGTGAACATTTCCCCGAGCTTTTGTTGGAGAACGAACTCAGCAGGCGTCCGAGTGCACTCGCGACGAGCGCAAAGAAAAAAATTGCGGAACTCTTGGATTTGCAAGACGAAATTTTGCGCAGCGAATCCGCCGTCTATGACATCGAGGAGAAGTTGCGCCTCTTAAAGACACAGCAGGCGGAGACGGAACAATCCTTGGCAAACCAGCAGAAGAGTCAGTGGCTGCTGGAACAGCAGTTACAGCAGCTTTCCGCTCTGAAAGACGAGACCGCCGCGTTGAAAAATGTGGTCGCCGAAAACGACCGTCTGAATACCGAGATAGAGGCCATCAACATCGCAACGGAAACCCTGGCCCGACTCTCGGAGACCATTCATGACTCCTTCGGCCGCTACCTGAATCAGTCCGCTTCACAGCTCATCTCCGGCATCACCGGAAATGTCTATGATTCCCTTTCGGTCGATCAGAATCTGAATATCTTTTTGAACACCTCGCGTAAGTTGATTCCGATTGAACAAGCAGGTGCCGGCACCGTGGACCAGGTATACTTTGCACTGCGCCTCGCCGCCGCGGATTTGTTGCAATTCGGCAACAATTCACTGCCGCTCCTACTGGATGACAGCTTTGCAAACTACGATGAACAGCGGCTTCGCACCGTTCTTCACTGGTTGCTGGAGAGTTACACGCCCCGCCAGATTTTACTTTTTACCCCGCATCTTCGCGAGGCACAACTTCTCACCGCCTCCATGCTTCCGTTTCATCTCGTGGAGCTTTGATGCGTATCGCTTCCGTGCAATCCCTATCCGAACGGAAACAGTCGCGCTGTACTTATCCTGTTTCATCAAAAAGGCAGCAAGCCCTCGGGCTTGCTGCCTTTTTGATTCAAACAATAAAGCTATACCGGAAGCGCCTTAGTCCCTTTTCTCATCCTTATCTATGTCCTTCCGCGGAGAGCGTTTCCGCTTCGGATCGAACTTTCGCCTTCCCTCTTCGAAATAGACGGCCAGCTGCTTTAAGAGTATGCTTAGCATCCAGAGAGCCAGACTGCAGACCAGAATCTCTGTCACCGGAAGTCCGCTCGTTTGGCGCCTCCCTTCTGCCGGCGGAGCGGCCTTTGCAAGATCAAGTTCGAGCTGCCCTGCGGGAAGTTCCGTTCTCCTCAATTCCGCCTGTTGATTGACATCCCGCATTTTTGCAGTACCGATTCGTTCGCCGAGCAAGGGGGCAGCGTCCGTCGCCGGCACTTTCATTCGTCCGGAAAGATCATAGCGCTTCCTTGTCGTGTGTTCCTCTTCCCCGCGCCGCAAACTCGCTTCCAATTCGAGCTCCGTGCGCCTCCCCTCGCTTGTTTCTGTGAAGGCCACCGTTCCCTCGGCCTGTAACAGGCACAGTTCCCCCGGTTTTAGCGAAGGGACAAAAATTTGCAGCGGCTCCCCGCTAGGAAACGAATCATACCGCACACCTTCGGTCCCTTCCCGCAGGAATTCCGCGGTTGCGAAGCTGTATACCTGACTCTCGCTTCCCTCCGGTAGGCGCAGCGAAAGATATACTTCCGGAATTTCCCGTTCACTCTCATTTTCCACTTCACAGAGGAATAAAATACCGGATGTCTCATCCACAAAAAACTCCGGTGAAATCCGCAGTTCTGTTCCCGCCTCTGCCTCTCGCAGGGAAAGCGTCATCCCAAACAAGAGGAGTGCCAAGAAAACACAAAGTCTGATTCCAAGATACAAGCTTCTGTCCGCAAGTCGACGCATGTTGTCCTCCTCAGATGAATGTCCTTTGCTCAGTATGTCTCGCCTGCGATTTCTTCCGGCTCCGTCACTTCCGACTCAAGTACCGCCGCCTCCCCCTGCCGGAACAGATAGACCGCCTGATTTCCCGCTCTGTCCTGAATTTTAACCCGAAGCGGTAACAGCTCCTGCGGTATTCGCAGAACACCGTTTTCTCTGTCTATCGAGACGCCCTCTACTGTCTGTTCTTCATGTTCGCAACACAGTGTATCCCAGTCTATTTGTGCCGCCTCATCGGAAAAGCGCAGATGCATCCAAGCTTCTCGCTCTTGATATCCGAGATATACCGGCGCTTCGCTGTCAATGTTTGAAATTCGAATGCGCTTTTTCACCCTATGATTTGCGATATCGATTGCCTCTATCGTATAAACTCCGTTTTTTACGACAATTGCTTCATACGCTTTTCCGTTCCGAAGCAAGGGAATTTCTTCCTCTCCGGACAAACTTATCTTTTTAATCGGAGCTCCGCTCGTCACCTGAAAGCGCAGCAGCTGTTCATTGACATAACGGGAAGGATCTCGATATTGCACCGCGGAAATACGGATACCTCGCAGCGCAACACTGCCGATTAGTCCCGTGGACAGGATGACTGCCGCCGTCGCTTTGCCGATAACAGCGGAAGAGGCCAAGGCCGCCCGACCTCCCGTTTGCAGATATTCCAAATGGAGAAAGAAAGTATAAAAGCTGAACGGGCTAAAGCAGAAGAGTTTATTTCCGAGCAACTTCTTCATCTTTTTCTTCGCTTCGGCAAGTCGGCTTTTCACCGTTCCGACCGGCACATCCATTATTTCCGCAATATCCCGTTCCCTAAGTTCCGAAAAGAACTTGAGCAAGAGCGTGGCGCGTAACGGCCAGGAAAGCTGATCCGCAGCAGTCATAATGGTATGTCGCTGTTCCAGCTGCTCAATCGACATCCCCCCGGCTGACATCGCATCCGCTCTCAGCTCCGACTCCAGAATCTCCTCCAACGGAACCCCCTTGGTGCTTGTAAAACGAACGGAAGTGATATAGTCCAGGGTGCTGTGATAGGCGATGCGATTGGACCAACACTTAAAGCTCTTCGGATCCGTCAAGTCTTCGATTCGATGGAATATTTGCAAAAATACTTCCTGTGTGAGATCCTCAGCCTCATGCTTGTCTCGCACCATCTTGTAAATCAGATAATAAATCGGCTGATAGCAGAGGGAATAAATTCCGTCAAAGGCCTTTACATCGCCTTTCTGGTATTCTCTGACCAGTTCCACAACCCTTTGTTCCCGTAAACTCAGCACCTGTCAGTCCCCCCGTTTTTGTGCAAACACTGCTTCACAGCCGACTGCCATAACAGCAGCGACATCCACAAACCCAAAAGCAGTGTTTCGTCCGGGAAAATGCCCTGTCGTCTTTCCCCCGTTTGCGGTAACTTCTGCCCGACGCGCTTTGTTTTCGCACCTTTCCCGCTTTGCAGCCTCTTTCCGCGAAGGTACGAATGCACCGGGCGTCCTCTGTGTACTTTACAATGCTCTAACCTAGCCCGCGGAAGCGGTGTCCTCGCTTGCTGCTTTGTCCTTTTCCTTTCTCGCAGCATCCGCTTCTCGCTGTTTTCCTCTGTCTCATAGCTTACATCGCTTCCTGTCCCATCCGTTCCGACATGCATTTCCCGCGTTTCCGGCTCATACCGCGCCGCTTCGATATGGAATCGCTCCGCTGTGTTCTCCCGTATTTTTTCGCGCCTCTCGGTCTGCCGCCTTCGCGCTTTCCTCATTTCCCTCCCGGCGATCGGCGGATTGATGCTCCGCGTCAGCATGACAGTTTCGGCCTTCCACGGAAACTCCGGTTGATTGCAGACCAGAAACACTGCCTCGCTTCCTTCGTAGCGGACCGCTTCATATTGCGGAATCCAACCGAACGGAATATTCATTTCCTCAACGCCGATTACGCAGCCATACGGCAAGACACCGGAGAATAGGAGAGCATCTTCTCGAAACAGCTCCGCCTCTTCGGCGTTGCTTGCGCTTGCCCGGCCGCTTCGGCTTCTCCTCGCATCGGAAGAACTTGCCGCAAAATCCCAGACAGCCTCCCAATGGTTGCTTGTATTCACTGCCTTGATTTCTCCGAGCACCGCAAGCACTTCTCCGTCACGCAAGAGCAGCGGGCGAAAATAAGCTTCCTCCTCGGTTCTCTCCGCAGCCCAACTCTTTTTTACGACGATGCGCTCTACCGTCCTCGCCGTCTGTTTTACAAACACCGCGCGCAAAGGCTGTGTCCGTTCCCGACAAGAGAGCTCCTCCGTCACAAGAATGCGCTGACTGCCGTCTTGCAAGTTTCCTTCCCGCAAACGCCGATTGAGTTCCTGTCTCGCCTCAGCGGGACTCCCGTAGCTGCCCAATAAGCGTTCATCTTCATAAAACAGTACACGGCTCTCCGGCAGCAAGCTGTAAGCTCCGTGCTCCAAAATTTCGCCCCTCAGCTGCTCGATTTCATCGCCCTCCGCTATGAATCCGTGTGCGACACGGAAATTCGCATTCCGCATATGCGAATCTCCGGTTTCAAGTTCGATTCCCAAAACGGGCCCGCTTGCCGAGAAATATAGATTCCACACTTCTTCGCGAAACTCAATCTCATCGAAAGAATCCGATGTCATATCTCGTCCGCGTATCGAAGCCTCCGACGCAGGGGCTTCCGCTACAATGAATCGAAATGTATCCTGCATCGTGTGACAGTCCGGCGGGAAGTTCACCTGCTCAAGCCGGTAGCTCCCGCTCGGCAGGTTTGAAATCAGCAACTTGCCATCCGCATCGGTACAGAACTCCGCATACTCCGGCATCCGCATATTCGAATTGTCGCTTTCACAGATCAGACGGTAGCATATTCCGGAGAGCGGTTCTCCATCCGCTGTCTCCGCAATCAATTCCACGCCCCCCACATTCTCAAGCCTTAACTCATCCCGAAATGCTCTCACGCGACGACATTCGAAGGGAAGCGACCAGCGAAGTCCGATTGCCTCTTCCTCCGCCGCACTGCTCCGGTAACTTGTCACTGCGGTAAAAGACTGCTGAAATGCGTTTTCCGCACTTTGCAGAATCTCGGCTTCGCCGCAAGTTCGAACTACGACCGCCTTTTCCCCTTGCTCTGTGCTATGCAGTATGATTCGTTTGTCAATCGTTCCGTTTCTGTTATAAAACGGGAGTGGGAGAATCAAGCTGCTGTCCAGACGGTAGTGACCGTTTTCAAATCCGCGCAATTTCTCCGGCACGCGAGCAATGGGATTGTCGCGCAAGTCTATTTCCCGCGCCCCAAAATATGTTTGATGTTCTTCGATTTCGGGATTCGCAGCAAGCGGACTTAAGTCCGAAATCACATTTCCCGAAAGGTCGATATAGGCCGCATTCCGGAGCAGATGAATCCCGGCGATATCTCGAATTTCCCTTCCGTTCGCCCGAATCCCGGCATTCTCCGTACCGATTCCGTATTCAAGTAAAATCTTCTCCGTACTGTCTTCGAATGATATCGGATAGCTTCCGTTCTCGATATGTGCCGAGATGCTGTCAAAAATCGCTTCCGCAAAAGCCCGATCCGATACCCCTATCGCTTGAATCTGCTCCACGCTAAAGTTTGACACGCGATCGAGCGCCCACACCGTGCCGCAGCAAAGCATGCACTGCCATAGCAGCAAGATCAAAAATACAATGTGAGAAGACCGTCTGCGTGCATCTGCCTTTGCTGTCGTCATATCACGTTCCCTCCCCAAGTATGTTGCCACCTCAGCGTAAGTCACTCCACGTATATAAGGACGGGTATTTGCAGTAAAAGGTTCGATTTTTTTACAAAAAAACGGCGGAATTTTTCCAATTCCGCCGTTCAGCATGTACAGCAGAACTTGGTATAATACTACCATAGTTCTGCTTATTTTCTCTCTAAAAGCTAGCAAAGATTTCTTTCGATTTTATTAAGTTAGCTCTCTTTGTATCCAAGCGCCTGCTCCAGCGCATCTTTTTCCTCGCTACCGAGCAATACCTCGGTCTGACCGCAATCTACCGTCTTAATGTAAAGATAGCAGCCTTCGCGAGAGTGCACGGTATTCATGATAAAGCCGGTATTGGTGTAGTCGAGCAAGGCAATCGCAAAACTCATTTTTCCGCCCATGTCCTTAAACGCATTGTAGCGCACAATACCGAATTTCTGATAGGAAGCCCTCTGATTCTTGTTCAGAACACGAATGGCCTCCTTATTGGCTCTGTCTTCCGATCTCAAATCGCGCAGTGCTTCCTCCAGACCGAGTATCATATCCTCCATACTCTCCGCATCTCTGCCCCGCATGAAATAGTCATAAGAGCGCTTCATTTTCCCGTATCTGCTCAGGAGATAGATCACTAGAATCAAAAGAATCGCATCAAATGCGGCTAAAACCCCAAATATCACTGTTTGCATACACAGTGCCCCCTCACTTATTCTCTACGGTGCGCAACAAATCCATGATGCGCTCCAACTCAGCCATTGAATAGTAGTCAATTTCCACACGCCCTTTGTTGTTATCTCGTCGGTTGATGTGGACCTTGGTGCCAAGTATGCCCCGCATCTTCTCTTCGTAGCTCTGATAGAACAAACTGAGATCCTCGGTCTCGACCTTCTTTTCTTTTTTCTCCTTGCGCTTTTTCTTTGCCTGCTTGACCAACTTCTCCGCTTCGCGAACGCTGAGCATTTCTGCGACAATTTTCTCCGCAAGCAGTTCCTGCTCGCTTTCATCCTCCAATGCGAGCAGCGCCCTTGCGTGACCCGAAGAAATTTTTCCCTCGACCAAAAGATCGCGAGCCCCCTCTGCAAGCTTCAAAAGGCGAAGCGCATTGGTGACCGTCGTGCGACTTTTGCTCACCTTGTCCGCGACTTCCTCCTGCGTGAGATGATAGTCGCGTATCAGCATCTGATACGCCATTGCCTCTTCAATCGGATTCAAATCGGCGCGCTGCACATTCTCGATGATGGAAATTTCCGCCACCTGCTGCGAGCTGTAATCTCTGACCAACACCGGTATTTCCTTGAGTCCGGCTGCCTGGGCCGCACGGTAACGCCGCTCACCGGCAATAATCCGATAACCGCCCTTCTCATCCCGTTGTACCAGCAGAGGCTGCAATACACCGAAATGACGAATGGAATCCGAGAGTTCCTGCAAAGCCTCCGGATCAAAATGCTTGCGCGGCTGATCCGGATTTCCGTGCACCTCTTCGATGCGGAGTAACATTTCCTTCTCCTGCACCGGAGCAGCGGTCTGCTCGACAGAAACTTCACTGCTCGCTACCGCTGTCTCTTCCTTTTTTTCTTCGAGATGGTCCATGCCGCCCAACAAATCGCTGAGCCCCTTACCGAGTCTACGCTTTTTACTCACCGCACACATAGATATTACTCTGCCTCTCTCATTAAAATCTCAGCCGCAAGCTTGCGGTAATTTTCCGCACCGGTGGAACGCG
>ERZ773037.1784-NODE-1784-length-10981-cov-6.458448_pt1 | contig 10981 bp, 9 predicted proteins | sample MGYA00511466_ERZ773037 | MGnify/ENA primary metagenome ERZ773037 (study PRJEB29015, sample SAMEA2738146) | human oral metagenome | biome: human oral; feature: human-associated habitat; material: saliva | place: China | collected 2202 ...
GTTCGCCACCCTCAACGAAGCCTACAACAGAAGGTGTTGTACGCTTACCTTCGCTATTTGCAATTACAACTGGTTCGTTACCTTCGAATACAGCAACACAGCTGTTAGTTGTTCCTAAGTCAATTCCAATAATCTTTCCCATAATTATATCTTGTTTTTATTATTATTCTAAATTCAGTTCTAAACGCTTTCTTTGTCAAGCCTTACCAAAACAGAGAACTGTTCTAGCTTTATTGCTCGCCCTTTCAGCGTTATTCGCCGATAATTAAACAAATGACATGCCAAGGGGTGTGTACTGACAGAATGGCAGTATGTTTGTGCTCGCCTGCGTAAAAAACTGATGACAACTGTCTGTTTGCGGGTAAATATGCAGTCAGTGACAGTTTTCTCAGGTTCTTTCCGTAATCTCTTTCTTTACCTTATTATATTATATATAAGGCAAAAGGGGATAAACAGTGTGGAGTAAGTTCGATGTGTTGTAATATCCAAGGGGGCCATAAGGAGATTAAGATGGTCTGTTATGGTACAAAGAAAATCAGATTTACGTCTTCCTTTTATCTCGTTATTTACAAATTGAAAGTACACTTATTGTTATCGTTTTATCTCATTTTATAGTTCAAAAATGGTCATTGAGGAGAAAAAACACCCTTAATTTAAAGAAAAACAGTATTTTTTCTACAAAATAATGTTGTCTATTCAAAAAAAACACTACCTTTGCACCGTCTAAATTAATGGTTGCTAAAAAATTAACACATTTAATATTGATCATTTATGAAAAAGTTTTTGATTGCACTTTCAGTGCTCGCAATGGGTATAACAAGCGCTCAAGCTCAGATAGCTTATGAGAAGGCTAAGCCATTTGACAATGTTTATCTTGGTATTGAGGGTGGCGTTATGGGCCCAATGAACTTCAAGCATTTCACACCATTGAATGCTGCAGCTGGTCTTAAGCTCGGTAAGAACTTCAGCCCAGTATGGGGTGCTAACCTCGAAGGTCTTGCTTTCTTCGGTGACAACCGTTGGCAGACAGGTTCTTTAGGTTTCTCTCACAGTCGTACAGTAGTTCGTGCCATTAACCTTGGCTTGAATGGTACTCTTAACTTCACTAACCTCTTCTGCGAATACAATCCAGATCGTCGCTTCGAGGTAGGTGCTGAGGCTGGTATCGGTTACTGGATCACTTACGGTGACAAGCACATCATCCAGACACAAAACTATGGTGACGATACAGAGTTGACCGCTAAGACTGGTCTTACATTCGCTTACAACCTTGGTAAGAACAGAGCATGGCAGCTTTATGCTGAGCCAGCTATCATCTGGAACCTTACTCATGGTCCTGGCGATGCTATCCAGTTCGGTAAGCAGGCAGCTCAGCTTGGTCTCTTCGTTGGTTTGAACTACAAGTTCAAGACTTCTAACGGTACTCATAACTTCAAGGTTTGGAACGTTGGTGAGTTGAACGATGAGATTAACTCTCTCCGTGATCAGCTTAACGCTAAACCTAAGGAGGTTGTTAAGGAAGTTGTTAAGGAAGTTGTTAAGGAGGTTCCTGCACAGCAGACTCTCTGCATCGACAACTTGGTATTCGTAACCTTCGCACAGGGTAAGTACATCCTTACTAACGAGGCTAAGAAGGCTCTTGATGACGTTAAGGAAGGTCGTCACGTACAGATCGTAGGTACTGCATCTCCAGAAGGTCCTAAGGATCTCAACCAGCGTCTGTCTCAGAACCGTGCAGATGTTGTTGCTAAGTACCTCCAGAGCCGTGGTGTCATCGTTGATGAGGCTAAGGGTGCAGGTGTACAGGGCGTAACTTCTAACCGTTTGGCTGTTGTTTACGTAAAGTAAAGCATCTAACCTTTTGATTAGTCTTCGTGATTAATCGAGAGAAATAATATAAGTGGGGATAAACCGAATGATGGTTTATCCCCACTTTTTTATGTTTATACTCTTCAACGCTGTATCTTTTGAGGTTGTGATCTGTAAGTTGTAGTGTGTATATGGGTATCTTTTGAGGTTGTGATCTGGGAGTAGTAGTGTGTATATGGGTGTTTTTTGAGGTTGTGACCTGGGAGTTGTATTGTGTATATGGGCGTTTTTTGAGGTTGTAATCTAGGAATAGTTGCATGTATATGGGTGTTTTTTGAGATTCATGCCTGCGATTGTTGTTCTTCGGTATTATAGCCTTATTTCTTCTTTTTTCCTATTGTCTGTTTAAGTCTGTGCCCTGAAAGCGAGGATGAATGATTCCTGTTGATGATTCAAAAGGGTGGGGTAGACAAATCGTGGAGATTTGTTTTTGCCGTTTAATAACGGTTGTTCTGTTATCTAATGGGTATGTAAATCCGAGATAGAATATGCCTGTTATTGTAAAACAAAATCCGAATAGCTTTTCAATAGGGCATCTTTTACGTTTTAAAAGGGCGTCTTTTGCATTGTAAAAGATGCCCTTTTGAGTTGTAAAAGGTGCTCTTTTACATCGTAAAACATGCCCTTTTACAAGCCTATCTGTAACCGTCTGACAATGTGAAGGTTATAGAACCATGAAAAATTGATTTTCTTCTGTTTTATCCATTATTCTCTTTTTCTGTTTGTAAGGTTGTTTTACTATCGACAACCACAGCTCCTTTGCATTCTTTTTTATACTCTCAGGCGTGATGGTTGTGGATGTGTGTATAATAGGAACGGGTTTCTTTTACCATAAAAAATACCCTTCCACATTGCGGAAGGGTATCTTTTAGTCCTTAAAATATAGGTGTATTTCTACATGCTCTATACTATCTTTTCATTTCTTTTTTTATTGGTTAGGAGTCTGTTCATACACTTTCAGACCGAACTCCTGCGCATAAGCATATACGTGTTCAAGTATATCTGACATGGCATGCTCATGTGGTATGAAGTCTTTTGTGCGTAGGAAGAAGTAGAGTTCAACAGGTACGCCATTCTGTGTTGCCTCTAATTGATGTACTAGGAGTGGCATTTGGTTATTTACATCATCGCGTTTGGAGAGGTAATGCTCCATATAATGACGGAAGATAGCCATGTTAATGATGTCCCCTTTCATGTCATCTTCTTTTACATATCCTTTGGTTATCAATCTTTGTTTCAGTTCATCATCTGCCACACGGATGCTACGAACGTCAAAGTAGATCATCTTCTTTACTCTTTGTCCATTCACATCCTGCACTCCATTCCAGTTCTGGAACATCCCACTGACGAGTGTTATAGGAGGAACAGTGGTGATGGTGTTATCTGCCTGACGTACCTTTACAGTTGTAAGGGTGATGTCAATGACCGTTCCATCAACGAAAGCACCGGGTACAGTGATACGATCTCCGATGTGAATCATGTCGTTACTGGTCAGACGGATACCTGCTACGAGTCCGTTTATCGTATCTTGGAACACCAACATGAGGATGGCTGATGTTGCGCCCAAGCCCGCCAGTAGTGTCATTGGGCTACGATCAATGAGGATTGCGATAACAACGATTACGGCAATGAAGATGAACAGAATCCTCAATACCCCACAGAAGGATTTCAGATATTGGCTTCTTGAACTTCCAGGCTTGGAGTCTAAGTATTGTAGACGGTTGATAATGCTAACAACCAATAGTGTTGTCATGACCGTAAGGTAGACAGCACACAGTCGGGCAAGCATATCCTGCACTATTGGGAACTGATAGAACACCAACGGCATGAGCTGCCAGATGACCAAAGCTGGTATGATACGGCATGCTGTGCGCATGACTTTATAGTCGAAGAGGATGTCATCCCATTTGGCTTCAGTCCTTTTTACTACCTTAAGAAGGATGGGGATAATGACGAATCTGCAGAATCGTTCTGCAAGGAATGCCAATAGAACGGTGACAACTGCCAGCAAAGTGTGGCGCAAAACAGGTACGGCAGAACCATGTACACCTGATGAAATGATGATGTTTTCGACAAAGATACGAATCTGTTCCATTACATCATTGAGCAGATTATGGGGCAATTTAGGGAGTATTGCCTTGTCTAATTTTAAAGCTACTGGCATAAAGCTACACAAATTTTATTCTGAAAATTACGCATCGGACTGTTCGTCAGTCCACCATTGTTGATGATTGCAAAACAGATGAGGTGTCCGTTGGATGCTGTAAGATAGCCTGCAAGAGAGCTGACACCCTTTACCGTGCCCGTCTTAGCACGTACATTGCCTTCTGCAGGTGTTCCTCTCATTCTCTTTTTCAGTGTTCCATCCGTACCGGCAATGGGCAGAGACGGTAGCAAGGCACCGTAGATGTCCTGTTTCTGATAGGCATAACGGAGCATCTTCACTTCTAACTCCGCACTGACATAGTTGTAAAGGGACAGTCCAGAACCGTCAGCAACATAGTAATCACGGGCATTAAGACCTAATTTCTCAAAGAGTGCGTTCTCGTATTGACGCCCTGTTCGTGCTGACGCCCAGCGTGTTCCTTCGCTTGCAGCAAGCTGATAGAATACTGCTTCAGCATAAAGATTATCGCTCACCTTCATCATTCGCTGCAGCACCTGGCGTATAGAGTGGCTCTGAGTAGCGATGGGACGTGCCTCAGCAGGCGTCTGTCGCTCGTCAGTAGTACCGTTAAAGGTTATACCAGAGCTACGTAGAGCACTGCAAAAACGACTGATGAACTCGTCTCTTCGCTCAATCAGGAGTGGAGATAGCGTCGGATTCTTATCGTCCCAGCACCATCCTTCTCCCAAACGGTTGCGTTCTTTGAAGGATAAGTCGGTATATATGTTGCCATCAATCTGCGTTATTCCTTCGTTACGAATGGTGTTTACAAGTTCTCTCATGTCCGAATTGTCAAACATGGGGTCCATTCCACCTAAGCAATAGAGGTCACCATGCAGCACATGTGTGGAGTCTTCAATCTCGCCTGTATAGTAAACACGTGTCTTGAGGGTATAGTCTGACCCCAGCTTGTCCAATGCTGCAATGGCAGTGAGGCACTTCATCGTTGATGCAGGACGCATGTGCATACGCTCATTGTACTGATAGAGCGGCACATCATCCGTCAGATCCCATATCATAACACCTGCTTGTACGGTCTGAAGTAGTGAGGTGTGGAAGATACCATCAAGTCGAGCCGTGATGTTTTCCTTCCATGACAGGTGACTGTCAGTGGCAAATGCGGGGATAATACTATCTGTTTCTTCATCTGAATCACTGTCCTCAACAGTAGTCTTGGACTGTATGCTAGTTGCTTTCGGATTAAGAACCTTTGCTATTTCAGTACTGTCTAAGTAAATCTGCGCATGGATTGGCAGGCTCATCACTATACTTAAAGCCAGTACTGATAATGATTTCAGTTTCATTCTATGTTATCTTTTTTACTAATCTTCTTCCTTATTGCAGCCAGAAACGAGTCAACATTATCGGGCTGGATGCTTATTGCTGTGTTATCATTGAGTTCTAATAAGGCGTAATAGCCTAAACGGAAGGCAAAGGGACGCTTGTCAACCGTCTTTATCTGGGTAATCTGTATGCTCTTAGGGCGTCCTATTCTTCCTGTTTTAATCTGTAGTTCTCCGTCATCTGTCAACGTATAGGATGAATGGATAGCACGATCCACAGCTCGAAGGGTAACTGCAATGAGGATAAAGCCAAGGATTACCATCACACTGTTCGTACGATGCCACAGACAAACGAAGGCTCCAAGGGCAAAAACCAGGATACCGCCTATGTCATTTATCGTCACTTTATGTTGGAAAGTTCTCATATTGAGTGCAAAAATACGAAAAAAAAGCTATGGACATACATATATGTCATGAAAAGATAATGGCAACCATCATCTCCAGAGGGCAGATGATGATTGCCATTTGGCGGTATCAGCAGAAGTTAAGGGTAACTTCCTGACCTTTCGTCTTATACCAATGTTGAGATAATTTCCTCACGACTGCCTGGCAGCATGTCGATAACTGGAATCTCAGGCATGGTGTAACAACCCGGAGCAAGACGGAAGCTGGCACGTGCAACATTCACAAGTACCTGTGCCGTAAGGGCTGGATTGTTGATGTTCATATCGAATGAGAAGTGCTGATTGTGGGTCTTTCCACTGACACCCTTACGTGTCATGTGTACGCCATGACCAACATCATTCAGTGCAGCAACGCTTGGTACAGCGAAGACGTGTAGCTCATCATGAGCAAAGTAGTCGTCGGCTTTCAGCTCTTTTGTTACTTCTTCGAGCTTTGCACCATCCTCTAATTCAACGTAAACCATACGGCGATGGATGCCTTCACCAAGTGGAATGGTCATTGAAAGCGCGTCTTTAACCCCCTTCTTGCTACGTGCTACTACGGAATGTCCCATAGAACGACCCGGTCCGAAGTTAGTGTATGAGAGGCCTTCTGGTGCAAGACTCTCCATCAAGACACGTACAATAGAGTCTGATCCTGGGTCCCAACCAGCTGAAATCACGCTGACGGTATCCGTACGAAGGTTGTTTTGCATCTGCTTTGTACGATAGTCGAGGATTGAACCGTGGATATCGAAGGAGTCAACAGTATTGATACCGAGTGCGGTAATCTTCTCTGCATACTCCGGACAGCTGCGTGTTGGAGTTGCAAGAATGGCTACATCAACGTCCTTGAGTTTGACAATATCGTCAACAACCTCATAAGGAGTGAGCTCTAAAGGTTTGTCTTTGTCACCCTGACGGCGTACTATGCCTGCTATCTCAAAGTCTTTTGCTGCCTCAAGTGCCTGAACACTGTACTGTCCAATGTTGCCATAACCAACAACTGCTGCTCTGATCTTCTTCATATTTTTCTTTGTTTTATTATGTTTAATACTTTGTTTCGCCTACAAATTTACTGCTTTCTTCGTGAAATGTGTCGTTTCGGACCTCTTTTTTAACACATAAAAGGATTACAGTCAACTTATTACTGTCTCATAAGCATCCCTGCTTCTGTGAATGATGCGTGCCTTGTGACGTACTTTTTTACGACAGAAGCGGATGGGTTATACCGTATGCTTTCTTTGTGTTGATGCCCAGCACCATTATGATATGTCACTGCTTGATACCGCAGAGTGGGTAATTGAGTCATCAATCTTTACTAAATAAGCCGAAAAACATCAATTAATCGATTTGGTAAACAAAAAATGTTAAATCGTAATAGATTGTGGGGGGGGCTTGCAATATAGAAACTTTTATGCTAATTTTGTGGTGTGTTTAGAAGTACTAAGCTCTCTATTCACACGAAGATAATACCTAAATAGATATAACTTATAGTATGATTAAACTCCGATTTTTACACATTCTAACCTGTTTTTCCCTTTTGTTTTTTGCGTTATCCCTGCATGCGCAGAACCGTTTACACTCAGTTCGAGGAACGATAGTTGATGGTTTTACGGGTGAAGGATTGGCAGCAAAGATCTTTCTGATGACGAATGACAGTGCTGTTGTTGACACAACGACGGCTGAAGTGGTAGATCTCCCTGATGGAACGGGCGGCACAGAGGGTTGGTATGAGTTTCGTGGGGTGACGGAGAAAGGCCATTACATAGTTCGGGCTGTGCTGGATGGTTATGAAGACAGCTACAGAAGGTGTGAATTGAGGAGCACTCGAGAGGAATATATATTAGTAGATAAGATGTATATGCATCAGCTTCACGAGCTCAATGAGGTGACGGTAACGTCAACGAAGATAAAGATGGTGATGAGAGGCGACACCATCGTTTATAACGCCAATGCGTTTAACCTGGCAGAAGGAAGTATGCTGGATGCTCTGGTAGCACGTCTTCCGGGCGCAAAACTGACAAAAGACGGAAAGATATATGTCAATGGGAAGTACGTTGAGAACCTTCTGGTCAATGGTCATGACTTCTTTTCAGGTAGTCCAAAGGTTGCTTTAGAGAATCTTCCTGCCTATTCTGTGAGTAAGATAAAGGTGTTCGATAAGGCTGGACACGTGTCTGAAATGATGGGACAGGACATGGGTGACAAGGCTTATACCATGGATGTCAGACTGAAAAAGGAGTATTCTACTGGTTATATGGGTAACCTTGAGGCGGGCATTGGTACTCAACACCGTTATACTTCGCGTGGTTTATTGATGAAGTTCTCCGATCGCGAGCGCATTGGAACTTACTTTAATATGAACAATCTGAATGATAATCAGCGAGCAAAACTCGATGGACAATGGTCGCCGGAGGATATGCCCGATGGGTTATTGGCTACGAAGATTGCAGGATTGTCGTATATTCGTTTCTTGAATGGTTATAATGAGTGGTTCGAAAGTAGTGTGGATTGGGAGCATAACAGTGCAGATATCATGACCAAGACAAATACGCAGACTTATCTTCCTGGTGGAGATGTTTTCCGAAAGGCGGTGTCCCTGCAGCAGAGCAGTCGTGATAACTGGTCCTCACGCAATAGGTTGATACTGTATAAGAAGGGTGGATTCTCAAGCAATTTCCTCAATGTAAACTATATGAAGAGAACTGGATGGGGCACAGAAGCGCAGAAAGACTCTGTCAAAAACTCCATTCTGAGTCAGCTGATGGAGGATAACAGTTTCCAGACAAAGGACTTCAACTTCTCATTCCGTAGTAATAATGGTTTGAAAGTCATTGCGGATAACATCGGGTGGAACGTCAATCTGACTTATAACCGTAACAAACAATACACCTTAACCTCATCGGATGTGCAATATCCGACAGCTGGTCTGCCACATGATTTGCGTGTACGCTATCTGAATGCACCCAATCAGAACCTTAGATTGGATGCAGGAGCTGACTATACTTTTGGCTTCCATACACGGAATGTGATGTTAGGATATTCTTATTCTTATCTGTTTAATAAGTCCGATAATCTGCTTTATCGATTGGATAGGTTGGGCTCTGGTCCTTACAAGTTGGATGATCTCTTGCCATCTTCTGCCCTTTCAATAGCAAGTGCATTGGATAATGGCAACACATTCTTCTATCGTGAGCATCGGAATGAACATAAAGTGATGTTGAGGTATGATGCTCGAAAGAGCAAATTGTTCGGTGCAAACCTTACGTTAGAATTACCGGTACGTCTCTTAAGTTCATCGTTGAGTTATGAAAGGGCAGGCAATTATGGAGTTTCTCGTCGTAATCTGTTCTTTGAACCAACGTTGAGAATAGAGAATCCCGAGGCATGGAACATACAGATGGGCGTGAAATCGGAGTTCCCAGAGATGACGTTGTTGGTCAATTACATGGATGACAGCACTCCTTTGTATGTACGTGAGGGTAATGCTGGGTTGAGGAATATCCATAAATACTATGTTGAAGGTGGTGCCTTTTTCCATAGTACACATCAGCAAGCGATAAATATTCGGGCAGGATATCACCAGACAGACAATGCCGTTGCTTACAGTCTGGTCTATGATAAGGCCAACTCCTTGTCACGTATCCGCCCTGTCAGTGTGAATGGGAACTGGAATGTGGATGGCAGTATAGGCTTTACACGGGCATTGGACAAGGCACAGAAGTTCACCGTTGACAATCAGTTGACGGCTGAGTACAGACATTCTGTCGATATGGCAACCTTTGTTGGTAGCTTGGTTAGCGAACGAAGCGTGGTAAGGAACATGATACTTGGCGACGAGCTTAGGGTGGATTACCAGCCTATTGAGGGTTATTCCTTCTCATTGCATGGTGCTTGGAAGTATTATTCAATCAGCAGTAAGCGTGAAGACTTTGCTGATATCCATGCAACAGACTATAACGTAGGGTTCAATACGACGTTGACTCTGCCTTGGGAGTTCCGTCTGACAACGGATATGACGATGTTTGCGCGGTGTGGTTATCAACAGTCTGAACTCAATACGACGGATTGGATATGGAATGCGCAGCTTTCTCGAGCTTTCTTCTCGGGGAGATTACTGACCAAACTGCAAGCCTTTGATCTCCTTCATCAACTCAACAGCGTACGTTATGCCGTCAATGAGCAGGGTAGAGTAGAGACTTGGCGCAACTCCATACCACGTTATCTCATGCTTTCGCTTGCCTGGAAGTTTAATATTAATCCCAAAAAGAAGCGGTGATGTAGTGTGGGCTCTGTGTAATAAGTAAAGGTCAGGTTATAACGTGTGTACGTTTTAACCTGACCTTTTGTCTTGTTTCTGTGTGTGATAGTGCTATTGCAGCTGCATAACACCGTTCTTTCCTACGCTCAGAACACCTTTAACACCCTTGAAGTAGGCAATGGCTTTATCAATGTCCCAGCCATCCCGAACCTTAATGGCTACTCCGTTGAACTCCTTGTATTTGTAGGTGAGGGTGCAGTTGTTCTGCTTGATAGCTTTCAGCAGTGGCTTATAGCCCTTTGCCTTGTCGTAGAAGATGATCAGCGTGCGTGTTGTTGGGTCGGCAGGCTTTGCCTGTTCTTGCTTGTTATCATCTTCTCCACTGTTCATTATCTGCTCTTTTATGGGGCATTGAGCCGAAACTATTGTTGTTTGGGTGAACAGAAAGCCCATTAACAACAAGCTTGCTTTAAGATATATCTTCATATTCTTTTCTTTGTTAGTATGTGTTGCAAAGGTAGGGATATTTTCGTATATGACCATGTTGTACTGTGTTTATTTCGCTTTTGAGGATGTTGTGCGGTGGTGTTGGTAAGGTCTGATGAGGCTTTGTATAGGAGAATAGTCCTGTAAAAGCCCTGTTGTAAATCGTTATATACTTTGGTTCGAAAGGAGAAAGCTCATGAGTTGCCGAGGATTCCTTCTTGTAAAAGGATATTGGACAGGCGTGTCCAACTAATTAGACAAACGTGTCCAACTGATTGGACAGACGTGTCCAATTGATTAGACAGACGTGTCCAATTGATTGGACAAACTTGTCCAAAAGGCTGGACAAACGTGTCTAAAGGGATAGATGAACGTTGATAAAGGGACAGACTAACGTATACAACGGGTTAGACCAGCGAGTCTAACGGGCTGGATAAACGTTTCGAGAAGAAGAAATAACTTTGTTGAG
>ERZ773037.1785-NODE-1785-length-10981-cov-4.982976_pt1 | contig 10981 bp, 6 predicted proteins | sample MGYA00511466_ERZ773037 | MGnify/ENA primary metagenome ERZ773037 (study PRJEB29015, sample SAMEA2738146) | human oral metagenome | biome: human oral; feature: human-associated habitat; material: saliva | place: China | collected 2202 ...
GCCTTGCTGCTGTTGATTCTGCTGCTGATTACCTTGCTGACCCTGTTGGCCTTGCTGCTGTTGATTCTGCTGCTGATTGCCCTGCTGGCGCTGGGTGTTGTTGTTATTATTCGTCGACGGGGTAGTCGCACGCGGTGAGGCAGATGCGGTCGCCGCCGGGGCAGCCGCTACACGAATAGTAACAGTGCTGTTCTGGGCCACCAGAGTACCCGCAGCGGAGCTCTGAGAAATCACCGTATTCGGTGCCGCAGAGCTTGTCTGAACGGTCTCAATATTGGTGTTGAGCAGAACATCGGACGCGGTCAGAGCTTCAATAGCCTGATCCTTCGTCAGACCCACGAGCGAAGGAACCTTGACCTTACCGGAGGACAGCACCAGGTTTACGTTGCTGCCAGCCTCGATCGTGGTCTTACCGTCGGCATCGGTTTCAGCCTTCTCAGGCTCCAGAGAAACTACCATACCGGCGGGAACGGATGCGCTCTCAACGGTGCTGACGCGACCATCCTTAAGGCCGAGCTCCTTCAGAGCGTTGCGCACATAGGCTTCGCTCTGACCCTGCAGGTTATCGGGCAGGGTTACACGCTCGGGACCATTCGAGTAGGTTAGCGATACGGTAGAACCCTTAGCCGCCTTCGTACCCTCGCCGGGGCTGACGCTAATAACATCGCCCTTCTTCACGTTCTCGGAGTATGCCCCGCGGCTCTCCACGGCAAAGCCAGCATTGCGCAGCTGGTTCTCGGCATCGTCCTTCGACTGGTTCATCACGGTAGGAATAGCGACCTGCGGAACTTCATTGAGCTTGCCCTGGTAGTACAGGAACGAGCCGATACCCAGCAGAAGCGATGCTGCAATAGCAAGACCAACGAGGAAACGAACCCAGGTTCGCTTACGGGGTTGCTCGGCGGGAAGGAACTCTTCCTCTTCAACAAATTCTTCTCCGCCGTACTCATCGTCATCGAAGAAACCGTTGAGGTTCGCGTCTTCAACAGGAGTCGAAACCTGCGGCATGGTCGTGGTGTAGGCATCGAAATCAACCTCACCCGTACCGGTTCCTGCCGCACCCGCCGCGGGAGCCTCAAGAGGCGCAAAAGCGGTGGTCATGGAGTCATCGGGAACCTGTTGCGGCATACCGCCGCCAACCTGCAGACCCGCTCCCTGACGGATCGCCTGCGAAAACTCATCGGCGGTCTGGTAACGATCATCCGGGTTCTTGGCAAGGCCCCGAAGAATAACTTCATCAAGCTCAGGGGGTACGCTCAGCGGACTAAAGGTACTCGGTGCGGCGGGAGTCTCGGTAAGATGCTTCGCCGCCAAGTCAACGTTAGTTTCCGCATCGAAGGGGGAACGTCCAGCAACCATTTCATACAGCACGCATGCTGCCGAATAAAGGTCGCTTCTCGCGTCGACTTCTTTACCACTGACCTGCTCGGGAGACATGTAGCGTGCGCTACCCATCACCACGTTGGCCTTTGTCAGAGCCTCGCCAGCCTCTTCAATAGCTCGGGCGATGCCGAAGTCCATCACCTTAATCTGACCCGGCTGCCCCTTTGCGGCGTCTTCCTCGGTTCGGGGAAGCACCATAATATTCGCGGGCTTAATATCGCGGTGGATAATACCCATCGAATGACTGTATTTTAGAGCGCTCAAAAGCTGCTCTGCATACCCCACCGCATCACGCACGGGAATGTACCCGCCCGACGAAAGGACGCTGCGCAGCGTCCTGCCATCAACGTATTCCATAACGATGTACGGGATCTTAGCCTCGTCATCGTCGGCGGCATCATCAACACCATATCCGCTGTTGGGATCTGACGGGGAATAAGCGCCCGTGTCGTACACCGCAACGATACCGGGGTTGTTCAGGGATGCGACAGCCTCCGCCTCACGTTTAAACCGTGAACGGAAGGTTTTGTCTTGGGCCTGCTCCGGGCGCAGAATCTTCATCGCGACCTTACGACCGAGACGAGTATCCTCCGCCGCGTATACGGTAGCCATCGCACCGGTACCGATAACATCGAGTACCTTATAACGGCCATCTACCGTTTCAGGAACCAACAGGTCCATACGTTCTCCTGGGGTAAAAATAGTTTTTGATGTGAGTGGACTCAGACACTAACGCCCAGTACGAGGACTAGAAGAAGTCGACGCGCCTGAAGGCGTAGCTGCGGATGGCGACGAGTCAGAATCCGTCCTCGTACCTGAAGACTCATTAGCTACATACATCTCTACCTTACTAGGAACTGACACTTTAGTGCCAGAAGAAGGGCTGGTGCGCAGCACCGTACCGGGCTGTGCGGTGTCCGAATGCTCGAAGTGAAGGTTCACATCAACACCAAGCGAGGTAATCGTCCGAGAAGCCTCTTCGTAGTTCTTCCCATCAACATTAGGTAGGGTCGCGCCCCTGGAACCGCTTGAATAACGCACGGTAATGGTGCTGCCTTCGTCTACCGAACCAGCCGGTGAAATCGACAGAACGGTGTTGGCTGGCTCTTCAGACTCAACACTTTCAGTCCTGGGCGAAAGACCCAGGTTCTTCAGGTCATTGACAACATCCTGAAGGGGGCGACCCTCGTAGCTGCGTGCCTGCAGGTTAATTTTCTGCTTCTGAGTGCTGCTCGCAGCCGAGGACTCCTCGCTCGGGGTGGCTACCGTGACGGTACCTTCCGCAGAGCTGGGTGTTGCCGAGCTGGTGGTATTCGGAGTGGGGGTTGCACGGCTATTTGCCGCCCAGACAGCCCAGAGGATACCGAGAATAAGCACTAGTGCCGCAACGATAGCGGCGATCCACACCCAGTTGCGTTTCTTCGGACCCTGTTGTGCCGTACGTGCGGCCGCAGCCTTTGACCCGGGCTCAGGAATCGGAGCGGTCGAAGGACCGGGCGTGAAGCGCGACCCAGATCCGAACTTCGGAGCAGCGGATGCCGAAATAGGCTCGGCGATCAAGGAGGTCTGGGCGGTATCCAGATTCTCCGGCAAGAACGCCTCCAGCGTGGGCACGGCCTTAATCGCCGCAGGAATATCGCGACGGCGAATAGCATCAATAGCGGATGCCAGCGCGGTAGCATCCTTAGGACGCTCCGCAGGATCCTTAGCAAGCAGGCACATAATCAAGGCGCGGGCGGGCGCCGGGATGCTCTCCGGCAGCGGCGGTGGCGGATCGTTCACCTGGGCTAGAGCAATCGCGATCTGTGATTCACCCGTGAACGGGCGGTGACCGACCAGGCATTCGTACCCGATAATACCCAGCGAGTACATATCGGAGGACGGGGTTGCAGGTTGACCGGTTGCCTGTTCGGGTGCCAAATACTGGGCTGTACCCATCACCTGACCGGTAGCGGTCAGCGGAACCTGGTTCGCAAGCCTAGCAATACCGAAGTCGGTAACCTTCACCCGGTCATCCGGGGTGATCATTAGGTTACCGGGTTTCACATCGCGGTGCACGAGTCCCTGAGCGTGCGCAGCAGCCAACGCGCGAGCCGTCTGCGCAATAAAGTTCAGGATACGATCCGGCGGCAGCGTGCCGTCGCGCTCGATGATGCTCGACAGCGGCTCACCTGGAACCAGCTCCATCACCAGGTATGCAGAGTTATCCTCTTCACCGTAATCGAACATATTGGCAACGCCGGGGTGGTTCAGAAGCGCGGTATGGCGCGCCTCCGCACGGAAACGCTCCAAGAACCCGGGGTCACCCGTATACTCCTCTTTCAGGATTTTAACGGCGACGGTGCGTCCGAGAACCTTGTCGCGAGCTTTCCAGACCTCACCCATACCGCCGATAGCGATACGTTCGGTTAGGGTGTAGCGCCCGCCCAAGGTGATATCAGCCGAAGGCCTCACTTGTTCAACACCGCCTCAAAAAGTTGTTTACCTGCATTTGTCGAAAGCTGGGAACCGGTTGTTGCATCCATATCCTCATAGACCACCGCAATGGCGATCTGAGGATCATCGGCGGGTGCAAACCCGGTAAACCAAGAGTTATTCAAACCACCCGTAGTTTCTGCGGTACCGGTCTTACCAGCAACCTTATACCCGGGCACGCCTGCGTTACGGGCAATACCGTTATCCACAGAGTTCACCATCCATTGTTTCACCTGATCGGCGACTTTAGTAGAAGTTGAGGTGCGCAACTTCTCGGGTGAGAACTCGTAGAGCACGCTCAAGTTACTGGTTTTGACAGAACGAATCATATTGGGCTTCATCTGCACACCGCCGTTAGCGATTGCGGCAGAAGTCATCGCCACCTGCAGCGGGGTGGTGCGTACATCGTACTGACCCACGGATGCCTGCGCCAGCTGGCTCTGCGACATACCCTTCGGGAAGCTCGATTTAGCCACCGCCAGCGGAATCTTCAAATCCTGACCATAACCAAAGTTTTCGGCAGTCCTAGAGATCCTATCTTCACCCAAATCCATTGCGATCTGCGCAAAAGGAGTGTTGCAGGACTGCGCCATAGCCCATTCAATCGTAGCCTTGGTGCGTCCTCCACACTGACCGCCCGCAAAGTTCGGAAGCGACACATTGGTTCCCGGAAGGGGAAGCTGTGCGGGGTTATCGATCGTGGAGTTCGCATCATATTTGCCGGACTCCAAAGCTGCGACGGCATCAATAATCTTGAAGGTCGAGCCGGGCGAATAGGTGTTACCCGCAATAGCACGGTTGTAAAGCGGGTTATTCGGATTCGAGTTCAGTTCCTCATAGTTGCTGACTACCGTAGACCCATCGTGGGATGCGAGCGTATTCGGGTCATATGAGGGAGACGAGGCCATCGCCAAGATTTCGCCAGTCTTGGGGTTAATCGCCACAATAGAACCCTTACGGCCCTGCAGCAGGTTGTTAGCAAGCTCCTGAAGCTTAGAATCCACGGTGAGCTCGACGCTCGCACCGCGTGCCGAAGAACCCGAGAAGAGCTGAGCAACACGATCGTAGAACTGGCTGTCGGAAGTACCCGAAAGCTCCTTGTCCATAGCGGACTCGACACCGGTAGAACCGTACACTGACGAGAAATAACCCGTCAGCGCCGCATACTTTTCCGGCTCAGAGTACACGCGCTGATAGTTATACTCATCATCCGATTTCACCGACGAGGCGATTTCGGTTCCATCGACCACGATAGAGCCACGGTTGGCACCGTAGTTATCGTACAGAGAACGCGAGTTCCACGGGTTATCTTTGAGAGATTCGGTGTCGAAGAATTGGATATAGCTCAACGTACCCATGAGCAGGATAAAAACGCAACCTGCGGCCATCCACATGCGGCGAATTGCCCTATCCATTGCGGTCACCTCCTGCTTGTTGAGTTGAAATACGGGCGAGAACGCTGGTTGCGCCCTCAGATTCATAGCTGTAGTCTTCGTGGTCGATACTTTCGGGAACGTCGAACCCGACCACGACGTGAGGCGCTCGCGCGGTATGCGAAATCGAAAGCCACAACGCCACGATAATCCAGTTAGCCACCAGGGATGAACCACCGGCAGACATAAACGGTGTGGTCAAACCGGTTAGCGGAATTAACCGGGTTACACCGCCAACCACCACGAAGAGCTGAAGCACCATAACCGTGGAAAGGCCCGCCGCCAAGAGCTTGCCGAAACCGTCACGAGTGCCCAACGCCGCGCGGTAGCCACGCGAGATGAGGATGAGGAACATCATCAAAATAGCGCCCAGGCCGATCAGACCGAGTTCCTCACCGAGAGAAGTAATAATCATGTCCGAGTTAGCGAACGGCACCAAAGAGGTAAGGCCCTGACCCCATCCACGGCCAAAGAGACCGCCGTAGGACAGACCGAAAATACCCTGAAGGATCTGACCGGAACCACCGCTGGAGGACATATAGACCTCGGGGTCAAAGGCATGCATCCAGCCATAGATACGGGCGTGCACGTGAGAAATGGAGTTGTAGGCGAAGTATCCGCCAACCACCACGCCGACACCGCCGACTACAAGCCAGGAAATCTTGCCGGTCGAGAGGTACAGCATCGCCATGAACAGCCCAAAGAACAGGATTGCAGAACCCAGATCCTTCTGGAAAACCAACACGCCGATGCTGACCATCCACGCCAAGAAAATTGGGGTCAAATCGCGCAGACGCGGCAGATTGATGGGTCCTAAACGCTTACCCGCTGTGAGAATCAAATCGCGGTGTGTGGACAGGTAGCCTGCAAAGAAGATTGCCAGAGTAATCTTGGCAATTTCGCCAGGCTGGAAGGTACGCCCGCCGAGCCTGATCCAAATCCGTGCGCCGTTGATTTCGGTACCAAGGCCGGGAATAAGCGGCATGATAAGCAGGATGAAGGAGAGCACCAGCGAAATATAGGTGATCTTACGCAGCACTCGATGATCCCGCAGGAAGTACAGCACAACGGAGCAGAGGATCATTGAGAAGCCCGTCCAGAACAGCTGGGACTCGCCCACTGGGGACTTCTGCATGGCGGGATCCTTGTCGATGCGGAAAATCATCGCCAGCCCGATTCCGTTGAGCGCCACAACAAGCGGCAGAATAAACGGATCGGCGTAACGCGCCCGGAATTGAAGCACCAGATGCGCGATGAGCGCGCACACGCCCAGCACCACGGTACCTTGAATCCACGGGTTTTTCCCCATATCCCACGCCGTTTCGGGGTCAATCAGGTACATGGAAAATGAGCCGATGCCGACCGCAACTACGAGCAGAACAAGCTCAATCAGGCGACGCGAACGGGGTATGTGTGCATCACGCAATAGCCTAGCCACGATTACCACCTTCCGTTGCTGAAGTTTTTTGACCTGTCTGCGCGCCGGACGAAGCCGCACCGGAAGGCTGTGTATTCCGGTCATCCTGCAGATTCACCTGAGCCTGCATACGGTTTACGATAACCCGTGCATCGTCAAGATTATCCGCGTGAATCGTATTCTTCAAAAGCGTGCGGGTATGTTCAGGCAGCTGTGAAGTTTCCACTTCGCTTTCCTCGACCACATGGGAGAGATGGATTGGCCCCAACGACTGCGGAACTCCGTTATAGACGGCGACCTTACCGTTATTTTCGCCAACGTAGTAGCGGCCCTCAACCCATTTCAGCCCGCTCCAACCCGCAATGAGCGCCAGCACAAGGATTACTGCTGCACTCACCAGCAGAATCGGGCGCCGACGGCGTCGAATTGGGTCCGCCAGAAGCTCTTCAAGCTCGTCCGGCAGCTTTGCGGGTTCCTCGGTGCTCATCGGCACGCGCTGCGCCAATGAGGCCCGATGCTCCAGGGTGCGGCTCGTCACCGCCGGAATACGCCCGGTTTCTGTTGCTACGGATGCGCTGCCCACCAGCTGATGCGGGCGAGAGCCAAGCTCGTGGCGCAAAATGGCGGCATTCGTGCGGGCAAAGTACACCGCATCCTGATCGCTCGCGTCGCCGTCGTGGGGGAAGGAATCCGTGAGGTCACGGGCGCGGCGGAACTTCTTGAGCGCACGATCGTGATCGGACAGGCCCTCTTCGGCGTTTACTTCCTCGGTGATTTCCTCAAGCTCAGAGGTTGTCAGTGAGGTATCGATCTCGCCGGTCTCTGGCAGGGCAGAAGGACCTACAGGTTCGTCGGCGGGAAGCTCCTCACGATCGATAACCTGTACAACCACGACCGTCACGTTATCGGGTGCGCCGCCGTCGAGAGTCATCTGGATAAGAACGTCCGCGATCTCACCCAGATCATCGGTGGAACGCATGACGGCTTCGATCTCTTCATCAGAGACCACCGCCTCTAAACCATCGGAAGCAAGCACCCAGCGCTCACCGGGAATGGCTTCTAAAGTCTGCAGTTCAAGTTCGGGGGAGGCATCGACGTCGCCAAGCACGCGCATAATCACGTTGCGGTGCGGGTGATTCTCCGCCTCTTCGGGAGTGATGCGGCCCTCGTTGAGAAGACGCTGCACGAAGGTGTGATCGGTGGAAATCTGCTCGAAACCGCCGTCTTCATCGGCGCGTAAACGATAGGCCCGCGAGTCGCCAATATGGGCCATCTCGATCTTTTCGCCGTCCACCAGCAGAGCGGTACAGGTGGTACCCATGCCCGCAAGGCGCTGATCACTGGTTGCCAGATCATTGATAATGGCGTTGGCACTTTGGATTTCGTCGGCGAGGTATATGCCGCCGGTACCGTCAAAGTCGGGGTGGTCCAAAGGGGTCAGGTTCAAAACGGCGGTAGCGGATGCGACGTCACCACCGACGTGCCCGCCCATGCCGTCAGCAACAACAGCAAGATAACGTCCACCGTACCCGGAGTCGTCATTCTTGCTGCGTTTCACGCCCGTATCGGAACGGGCTTCAAAGCGAAAGGCTATCTTCAACGATTACCCCCTCAGCTGCATAGTCGTTCCGCCCACACGGAAATCGACACCCGGCTCAATAGCGGTAGCGCGGGTCAGCTTTTGGTTGTTTACGAATGTGCCGTTGGTTGAGCCCAAATCCTCCAAGAACCAGCGAGAACCCTGTGGGAACAGACGGGCATGGCGACCGGAGGCGTAATCGTCCTGCAACGAAACCTCAATATCATTGGCGCGACCGATAGTAACCGGGGAGTCACCCAACTGCATCATAGCTCCCGCCTGCACTCCCTTGGTGATCACCAAGCGGGAAGGACGTGCAGGAGGAGCTGCAATATGCTGCGGTTGCGGCTGCGAGTCTGCGGCAGATTCTACGGGTACGGAGCGGAAGTTCTTGCCCAGCCCCAAATCGCGGCGGGCGGCTGCCACCACGAAAAACACAAAGAACCAGAGCAACCCCAAAAACGCAAAGCGCAGTATGGTTACAGTTAGCTCGGATGCCATTAACGTATACCTCCAGAGGCAATTGAGCGGAAGAGAACTCGGGCTCCGCCCAACTGTAACACCGCTCCATCTTGGAGAACGGTAGGGGTTTTCAGCGGAAAACCATTCAGCCGGGTTCCATTGGTTGAGCCCAAGTCGGTGGCAACATAGTTGCCTCCCTGGCGGGAAATCTGTAGGTGGCGGCGCGAAATACCCTTGTCAGCCAGACGCACGGATGCGTCGGAGCCGCGACCGATGACGAGAGGTGCCCCAGAAAGCTCATACCGCTGCCCGTTAATATCCACAAAGGCATGATGCGCCGCAGCACGTTGCTGCTGCGGGGGGTTCTGCGGGGAACGCGGTTTCGGCGCGGACGCGGCAGGTGCCTGCTGTTGCTGCTGAGGCTGTTCCGTGCGGCGCGGCGGAGTAGCCCGCGGTTTTGTAATTCTGGTCGGCAGACCGGTATCACGAGCCGGGGCAACGGGGGCGTAGTCGGAGGCGCCGTGGGCGGCACCGGCGGGAGGAACATAGTTCGTCGCACCTGAGGGAGGGGCCTGGAACGCCTCAAAACTGGGCACAACCTCGAACTCGTCGGCTTCGAGATCGGCAATAGGACTGAAGGTAATACGTACAGCCCCAATCAGTGAATACCCCTGCGCACGCGCATGTGAAATAGCAAGATTGCACAGCTCAACCGCGAATGGGTTGCCCCACTCTCGCACGCGCGAAAAATCGGCGCTCGAAAAGCGAACGTTGAAGATATTTGGTGCCATCGTGTGACCGCCCTGGTCCACATATGAGGCATCATCCATCGACGTGCGAATACGGTTAGCTACATCAGCCTTTGCGAAGGTGCCAAAGCCTTTAGAAAAGCCGACGGTACGACCGATGCCTTGCTCCAGTCGTTCCAACTTATCAAATAACTTCATTGCCTCCTCCTTTATGGCTCGGGCCGGATGTCACCCCTGGCATCCCGTAGTTGGGAACCCGAAGGGTTCAGTCTAGCTTTTGTAGCTGTGCATTTGCTGTGTCAGGTGTGAGTGCACACACCCAACTCTATTCTAGGGGATAGTGTGACCACCATGCCGATAATATACTTTTTACTCGTAAAATATAGACTCGAAAACCCCAAATGTTGCCGACACAACAAAAATCCCCGGCTCATCAGAACCGGGGATTGCTGGTGCGCGAGGGGGGAGTTGAACCCCCACGCCCTCACGGGCACACGGACCTGAACCGTGCGCGTCTGCCTATTCCGCCACTCGCGCAAGTGTCTTACGACTCAAAGAGTCGCAGGCAACATATAGAACTATACAGGCTCCGTAACAGACCGTCCACTTCGGTATTCGTGAACTTACTCACCGAAGGTTGAAATTGTCATAGGATATGTTATTTTCCTTCGTCGTGAGGGTTCGAGGCGGTATCGGTCTGGTCTGCGGCGGCCGCATCCTTTTTCTCGCGATGCACGCGCAAAAACCACGCCAGCGCACCAAAATAGGGGAGAACCAGAATGAACAGAAGCCACTTGAGCTTCTGAATCTCGTTGAAGTAGGGGCTGCGATGCACCGTAAAAATGCAGTACAGCACCGAAGCAATCCAGATAAAAATCAGGGCAAGCACCGTGTACTGGTAGAGTGCCTGCGCCGTCGGATTCTGAAAAAGCGCGAGAGGAAACACCGTAGTCCACAGTACATCAAGCACGCCGCTAGGCATGAGGGCCCTCCAAATAATTGTTATGTAAGGATGATATAGGGGTGATGGTATTCGGCGTCTTCACCCTGAGACGTGACTATATGCCTTGTAGGTCTTAGGAATATGAGTTAAGGTCAAGTGCACGCCGGTAGCATATCTCATCAAGACGAGTATTCCATACTTGATTGTTTACCTGCCCCAGTGTGTAGTACGGTTCATTGGTTTGTGCCAGCTAACGGCTTCTATATGGGTGTCACTATTGGCCTGTGCATCTTCTAGAGCAGGGTTTAGGCCGCTATCTTGTGAGGCAAAATATAACATCAATATCCTCCCATACTGCAAGGCGCACACAGGCCAAAGCAGTCATGACGTCAACGCCTTGTTAGGGGGCTTCGCTGCTGGTTGCCGTCAAAAGGTTTACGGTGTTTGGCTGAGACCTATGTGTGGACTGGAATTCAGCATGAAGACGCTGAGCTTGAAAATTGTAACTACTAGTATGTACAGTTGTGGTTATGGACAGCA
>ERZ773037.1792-NODE-1792-length-10973-cov-3.081975_pt1 | contig 10973 bp, 14 predicted proteins | sample MGYA00511466_ERZ773037 | MGnify/ENA primary metagenome ERZ773037 (study PRJEB29015, sample SAMEA2738146) | human oral metagenome | biome: human oral; feature: human-associated habitat; material: saliva | place: China | collected 2202 ...
CGAATATCCGAGTCTTCAATACGTAAGAGATCACAGGCTTTTAGGATTTCCCGTTGGGAAAAAGCCGCCTTATTTAACAGGCGCTGGCTAAGGGCGCTTCTGCTAATCCCGAGTGCCGCCGCAAAGGCGTTCTGGGTGTCATAGCACTCTTTTATTCTTCCCCGAAGCTTACGGTAGTCGTACATTATACCTCAACTCCTTTCTATACTTTTCTTAACTATATGTATAGTTTATTTCAAATATATTGAACAGTCAAGTACAAATTTTGTAATTTTTGTAATTTTTCTATATTTCGCTACGTTGTGTATTGATTTGGCGAACACTTTCCCTTATTATGGAGGATAAAGAGGGGTGACAAGTGTATGTCAGATAAAAAAATCGCCGAGCGGCTCAAATACGCCCTTGACCACGCGGGGATGACTCAGTCCGATCTGAGTGAGAAAACGGGGATTAAAAAGCCCTCAATAAGTGCATATGTAAACGGACGGTATGCGCCAACACAGGAGCGGCTAGAAATCATTGCGGACGCGCTACGGGTCGATAAGGTGTGGCTTATGGGATACGACGTTCCCATGAAAGAGGTAATTACGTTAGCAGACGGCTCAGCAATTCGGTGTGCGACGCTTAAAGAGCGAGATATTTGGCGAATTATTTCGACAGGATCTTTTGATTACAACGGAAAATCGTATGTTCTCGACCGGCTGCAACAGGCGGGGCTTCAACAAGTAATTACAGAGGCGTTAGTGGGTATAAAACCCAACGAATAAGAAAGGAACGTGATCACATGGAGTACATAATCATCGCCTGTGTCATCGGCGTAATCCCGGCCTTTATCGCCAGTTCAAAAGGCCGAAACTTTTTTCTGTGGTGGATATACGGTGCCTGCCTCTTCATTGTCGCACTTATTCATTCTCTTGTAATATCGAAAGACATGAAAGCGATTGCGGAAGAAAAGAAGGCTCAAGGATATAAAGAGTGCCCGTTCTGTAAGGAATACGTAAAGCCGGGTGCCGTGGTCTGCCCCCATTGTCAGCGAGACATACCTCAGCCGACGGCCGAAGAAATCGCCAAAGCTGAAGCTGAAACAGTCGAATGCCCGACGTGTCATTATAGAGCCCCGAAGGGCTCCGACTGCTGCCCTCGGTGCAACAATCTTATACATTAAAAAAGACCCCGCCTGTGCGGGGTTTACTTATATGGAGATTAACATGAAGAATAAACGAGTAGCCTTATACATTCGCGTAAGCACTGAGGAACAGGCACGGCAAGGCTTATCTCTTGACGCACAGCTTACAGACCTCAGAAGCTATGCTGATAAGCATAAATATAATATAGTCGGCGTATATACCGACGACGGAGCGTCGGCACGGAAGAAGCCGTTTTCCCGCCGAGCCTTCAAACAATTAATTGAGGATATTAAACAGAATAAAATTGACCGTGTCCTGTTCATTAAGCTTGACCGATGGTTCAGGTCGGTAAAGGATTATTACAAGGCTCAAGAGATTTTGGACACTCACAATGTAGACTGGGAAACCACCCAGGAAGACTACAACACGACAACTACGAACGGCCGCTTAATGCTCAATATTAAGCTCTCTATCGCTCAGAATGAATCAGATATGACAAGCGACCGTATTCAATTCGTGTTCGCACAGAAGCGGGCACGGCACGAAATATGCAGTGGAAAGATACCGTTTGGCTACAGCGTCCAGGACAAGAAGCTCATACCGAATGAGAACGCGAAGTTCGTGCAGCCGCTTTTTGAGCATTTCGTCAAAACCCAGAATCTCACCGAAGCGGCACGTTGGATGTGCGGTCACGGCTTCTATTATACATACGCAAGCATTAGCCGTGTGCTGAAGAATGAACGGTACATAGGGCGATCACACGGCGACGACAACTTCTGTCAGCCGCTAGTCACGGAAGAATTATTCTATAAGGCACAGAAAATAATAAAATCCAAGAAGTTAATCAAGCGAACGCCAACCGGTCGGATATTCCTGTTCACAGGTCTTATTCGTTGTCCGATGTGCGGTCATCCGTATACGGGTATCGGTTGCGTTGGTAAAAACAACGGTAAAACGTACTATTATTACCAATGTCCGCAGAGCGTTTCCCCGTTTAAACCCTGTACGCACCGAGGGAGAATAACCGAAAAGAAGATTGAAGAAGCCCTTCTTGACTCCTTCGACGAAGCCTATAAGGACTTCCAGTATTCCGTTAGAAAGAAACAAAAACAGCAGCCTGTCACGACTGACGTTGAGAAGCTAAAGCGTAAGCTCGAACGACTGAAAGAGTTGTTCTTGAATGAACTCATCGACCTTGATGAGTATAAAAAGACTCATGCGGAATTATCGGCCGCCATCGCCGAAATAGAAACCCCGAAGATACCGACCTCTACTCCACTTAATTATTATCTGCCCGGTGGTATCCGTCCGTATTACGAGAAGATGACAAGAGAACAGCGACGGCAGTTTTGGCAACAGACCGTAGATAGAATAGACCTCAACGAAGACGACGCGCCGAGAATTACCTTCCTTTCATGATTTGCAGTAATCGAATTATCCGTCAGGTTACTTATTTTACTTCAATTAAAAATAGACCCCTCGTTGTGAGGGGGCTTGTTTAAATCACAGGTGTATCTTATTAACAATGTCGATTTGGTCTGCGTTTACTCCGGCATAATATTTCAGTGTAATCTGGTATGTACTGTGCCCGAGTAGCGCAGATACGGTCTTTACATCCGCACCTGATTGCAGCAGCAACGTTCCGAAGGTCTTCCGCAGTTCGTGGAAGGTACGCCTAGGCAGGCCTAGGCTTTCCACAAATTCAGGAAACCACAACGACAGCCTTCCAGGCGAAACGGGGACAACTACATCCGAGTCACTGTACTGCTTCGCTTCTAGGATGGCTTCATATAATAAGTCATTAATCGGTACGACTCTTTGTTTACCTGACTTCGGCAGCTTCATGTAATCCTTACCTAGAATTCGATTCATTGAGTGCCTTATATGAAGCACCCTGTTCCTCATGTCTATGTCATCCCATCGAAGCGCGACGATCTCACCGCGGCGTAACCCCGCACACAAGCCCAACATTACAGCAAGCTTATGGCCCCGGGAAGGATACTCCGCGCTCATCAGCGTCCGAGCTTGCACGGCGCTATAGTATTGAACCTCGCTTTCCGATATTTTAACGCTGAGACCTTTAAACGGGTTCTTTTTAATTATTTCATTTTTTATGGCGTAGTTAAACACTGCTTTTGTATTCTTGAGCGCGGTTTTCACCGACGCTTCACTAAGCGGTGCTCCGTTTTTAATGCTCTTCATATTACGCAAAAACCGTATATACTTCTTCTGCATCCTTTCTTGATACTCTTCTAATAGACTTACCGTCGAAGAATGGTCGCATATATCGATTAATAGCACTTAGTAGATGATATCTTGCAATATCGCCATGTGCCGCGCTAACTCGCCACTCTTCGGCTATCTCTATAACCGACGGCCCGAAGACTAATCGCTTAATATTCATGAGTTAACACCTCGGATATATAATTGTGAAGGCCTGATACATAATATCAGGCCTTCATCTTTAGCCACGATTAGAACTTGCGGTACTTGTTGATAACCGCAGCCTTAGCCGTGTCGGTAAACGTTACCGCTACAACCCGGTCGGAAATACAACTTTCCCGTCGAGCGTCGTACAGATACCAGTTGCCTGCGTGCATCTGTATATAATAGTAAGTACTTGCAGGCGATCCTTTTCTGAGATAAGCGTTCGGAAAGTCTTCAGGGCTAGAATTGACGCAGAACTGGCACCCTTCGAGTTCTCTTTTGCTTATGCTAAACTGCTTCATAATAAGCTGAACTGCGTTCATCAGGTCCTCATAATAGCCGAGTCTGACTTTTGCACGGCCGTTTGCTTTTTCGATTGCTTCTTCAAGTTTAACTTTTTTATCTTCAATAATTTTAATTCCGTATCTCATGTTAATATCTCCCATCTATAAAACGAGTTATTCCGAATCCGATAACAGCGCCTGTTATAAGCGCCTGAAGCGTCGATACCGTCCACGGTAACGCTGTGATTGATGCCGTCGCACCCAGTACGAACATAAATCCGAGCTTCTTCATTTCTATCCTCCTTCCGATATGATATAATGGGAGAAGGTAGGGGGCTTTCGCCCCCTTCCCCTGCCTCGTTATCTCCGTTTACGCTTGCCAGCCTTTCGGTGATATCGGGGCCTTTTTCGGTCTTGCCACACGGCTACCAGAATTGAAACCAGTGTGCCAATTAACCACTCCCAATCTGACTTATCTATTTCCCTCACCCCCTTTCCTTGATTATAGTATACCACTCATTGGGTGAGTTGTCAAGTAAAAAAAATTGAATTTTTATATTAAAGAGCCTATTTTTTTAGGCTCTTTAATTTTTCAATGATGAGTGCCTCCGCCCACTTAGCCGGGGTGCGTTGACCGCCTTCCCAGTTTTCGATGGTACGCTTAGGAATATGTAGCAGGTCGGCCATCTCTTGTTGAGTAAGCCCCGCTTCGAGTCGAGCGGATCTAATTGTATCGGACATTCTTATCACCTCTTTTATAAAGTATATCACTCAATGACGTAAGATGCAAGCATAAAAAAAAATAAGGCCCCCGATTATTCGGAGGCCTTTTTGCATTACCATTCTTTTATTGTGTACATCACGGTACCGCCCTGAACGCCCGTGCCGTCGGTGTGTACGATTCCTTCAATACGCCCAGCTTGGTAGCCAATTGACAAGTACGGCTTGCCGTCGATATATGTTCCCCCGGCTTTGATTTTGTGATTGTTCCGAAGGTTAATCTTGTACACGTCGACTTTTTGTTTTTCCTCGTCCACCGTGACAATCGTTCTATCCGACTTTGCTCTAGCCGCCTTTGGGATCTGACTATCGTTCTGCCTGATAGCTTGTTCCGTTCTGTCGGCGGCTGTCGTCAAATTCGGTGCGGTCACATAATACGACACACTCGGAGCGGTCTTACCGTCGTGAATCCGTTCGATTTTCGTTACGATTTGTTCCGCTTCTCTGTCCGAGACGTGCAAATCCTTCTTTACCGAATTTTTATCTTCTGTGTCTGAAAATCGCATTCGTACAGGCTCGTCTGACGGTCGTTTCGCATGATTCACAGCAAAGTATATACCGAATAAACAAAAAGCCGTCAGAACGAAAAATAAGCCTAGTTTCAGCCATTTGCCCGTTTTTTCGTCATTAAAGGGTTGAAAATTCATCGGTTCACCGCCTTTTATTCGTCGTACATGACGTTTTCGTCTACATTCACGCCGTCGACGTTACCCGATTCAGAATATTGCCAGATTTTGATATTCGCATTCGGTTTGTCGAGTTGTAAGTCGTTACGGCTAGAATACTGAGCGACCCAAAACGGAACGTAATTCGGTAAGCTGTCAATGTTCATGCCGTTCATGAACATATCGTAACTGCCGTATACGCCGACGTATTTGCCTGCGGCATTCATTCTGTTAACCCAAGCCATAACGACGGCTGTCAGTTCGTCCGCTCCAAGATTCCGCTGTGCTTCCGTCTCAACGTCGAGCCATATGCCCGCCGACAACTCTACCCCGTCGAGATACGTATCCAGTTGGTTGAGTAGCCAATCCGCTTCTGCTTCGGCTTCTTCGGCAGTCGTTGCGGTAGAGTAATAATATACGCCGAGCTCCATTCCGTGTGCCTTCGCTTCATTGATATTGTGTACGAATAAATCATCAAGAGTATGACCGCTTCCTGTGTATCCGATTCTACAGATACAGAAGTCATAACCGAGGATTCTCGCCCGCTCAAAGTCGAGTCCTTCTTGCCACGTAGATACATCTATACCGTATTTCATCGCTTTCCTTCCCCTCTTTCATTCGTCGGCACTTGCGGCCGCTGTTGCTCTTCCAATCGGTCCGGGATTCCATTGCCGTTTCTGTCGATAAATAAGGCAAGGAACCCGGAGAAGGCGACAACTACGGGCGGTGTGAACACATGGTCCACAATGCTCGAGCCTACCGTAATCAGCCGCCCGTGTTCCTCGCTCACATACCCTTGCAAGAAGGATAACAGATACGTAATCGACATTAGTATAATCGGAGTAATCATAATCGACACAAGGAATCGAGTCGCAATAATCCCCGTCGGACTGATTCTCGCGACCCTAGCCGACTGGAACGCCTTCCTGAGTGATTGAATGACTTTCTCTCTCATCGCTTATCACCGTGTAACTCGTTGCGAAGGTCGTCAACCCGTGATTCAAGCACTTCAACACGACCGACAAGTTGCAAGTGTCGCTGTGCTTGCTGTATTCTGTCTTGCCGAGATAGCTTGATTTCTTCTTTTAATTCTCGCAAAGTTTCGATTAACGTATCGTACTTCGATGAGAAGAATGTGCGGTCATTGATTCGGTCTTCTTCGAGCCGTTGCAAGAACGGCCGAATCACCAAGTAATAAGCCATACCGCCGAGCGTACTCATGATTGTGAGGGTCGTCAGTACGTCTGCTAACTCAAAACTCCATGTCCACATCGGCAACCTCCTTTACAGTATGTCTTGCTTAACATAGCTGACCCCTACGCCGTTGTCCCACGTCGAGCCGTCGCAGTCGATGTTCGCCCAGCTGAACACTTCATCGGCGTACCCTTCTGCTCGTCCTTTTCGTCTGAATTCAAGGTTAAGCCGCTCGGACTGACTAGGCAGCATAACGTGCCTGGGCATTTCTTTATCTCTCGGGAAATATACTTTACTCGTCAACTTCGCAAGTAGCATCATGCCTGTAATCGTAATGTCATCGCCACTCGAAAGTTCGTTAAGATAAAGACTGTCGAAGTGAAGCGAGTCAAGATTCGGATTATTATATATCGGGTCGAGCATAGCGTACGCCGGGAATTCGATAACCGCTTGGCCGTCGGAACGTCGATAAATCTTCACGCCGTTCTCATTGAACAACTCTTCTTCGCTTCCCCCCGTCTGTACTGCCGGGATTGTAAGCGAAGCGGCTGTACCGTCGTTACCGGTCGGATACTCCATGGTGAGAATCTTTTCGTTGCCGTCGAACGGCTGCATGAGTGCAAAATCGAGCCGTCCGCTGTCGGGTATCATCTGACGATTTCCGTTCGTGTCTACAACGTAAAATCCGGGCTGACCTTCTACATGTACGACCGTGTCGCCGACTGCAACCGACGTACCGTCAACGAGCTTGAATTCGGCAAGATACGACGTATAGCGACCATCGGGAATAACTTCCCGTAACAACGCTTTGAGAACATCCTCGAGGCTGTCGCTGTCGACTTTCATTGCTCTAGCCTTCATCATCTGATATACAGTCGGGAAGTTCATACTGACCGGCTCGGAGCTACTGCTATTCTGTCCGTGAAGGCTCTCAAGCCATTCGTCGACAGTGCCGACAAAGCCCTGTTCGACCGCAACCTCGTAAGCACTCTTACCGTCTTTGCCGGGTAAGCCCGGGACTTGAACGGCAATGTTCAGCGGATTCGGTAATGTCAATTCTACTTTTTGTTTTTCTTCCATTTTTATTTTCCCCCTCTTTAATGCATTGATTCGTCGTAAACTATTCGCATGTCGCCCATGACGAGCTTGTAGCTGTACTCGTTTTCCTTCGTTACGAATACGTCGTACTTCGCCATTCGGTACCGTCTCGGTATCTCTCGGCTTCGCTCGCCGGGTATCTTCACCGTGACGGAGTCCCCGTCGATGACACAATCAGCGGCTACAAGCTCGATGTCATTTTCTGCGCGGACCTTCATTACGGCCGTCGCTCCCGTGAAGTCATGGCCATCGGCAACGTACCGCCGAATGAAATCGGATCCGCAGTGCAGTTCATCGTTAAATACTTTCAATCTTATCGCCCCTCTCTACGCAAATTCATCAACGGTATTCGGCTGTACTCCGTCAATATTCACGACAAGATAGTCGAGAGACGGAGAGCCGTTGAACACAATCGGGTAATTAGCTACTGTCGGCAATCGCTCATCTGCTTCGACCGTACCGACGGCGTTCTCAGACGTGAACGTGAGGCCTTGTCGAACGGAGTATTGTATAAGCCCCGTATGAGCGACTTCCTTCGACATGGCAGTCCCTTCTATTACAGAGCTTACGACGACCCCAATCTTCGAGTGGTACGCCACTGAGTCGACGTGTGAGCGGCGTATATCTCCTTCGAGGTAGCCACCGTCCGTTGAGTATTTTAAGTGCTCCTGCACTTGGTCGAGGACCACGAGCCACGGTAGCCGAGAGTCATAGAGAAGGTCCGCGGAGTATCGCTCGAGCTTTCCTTTCTTCTTTTTAATCTCCGCACTTCTCTTATCGGCTTTGGGCGAATGGAAGCGTTCGTTCCAGAAGCGGTGATAACCGTAGACCTGCACGCCACACTTGCACTTGTCGATATCAGGGTAATCCTTCAGGGCGGTCAGGTTCGGGCGGGGCTTACGAAGTGCCTGCCAGTCGAGCTCTACATGATTATTCAGGTCTCCTCGATACATCCCTTCATTCACGAAGACCTTATACCAGAGCTTCCAGGCTCCGTCGTGGACGCCCATAACCCCTTCCTGGGTTCTTCCGTATCCGTTCTTCTGGCCTTGAGGAGCTAGAAAGTCATAGACGTACAAATCGACTCTATTCCATATCTCCTCGACGGTGATATTCTTGTCGTCGTTCCGACGGACCTGAACATAATGAACAAATCTCATGATCCCGTTATCGTTCTGCGTTCGCCAGTACACCGTGAAGTTATAATCCTTCGGTGCGGTCACGGCTATAAGCGGTGGTGTCGGGAACACGTCAGGGCTAAGCACCGTTGTCATGAGCGCGGCTTTCTTGTCATCAGGCCACAGGGTCGTGCTCATATAGCCAACCTGGGCTGAACCGTCAGGACCGAAGGCGGGCATCGACTCAATCGATACATTCTTTAGCCGCTTAATCTGAACGACCTTTCTGGACTTACACACAAAGTTCTCGTAGGTGCTGTTAATGACCGTTTTCTTCTTCTTATTCTGTACTCGAATCAGTTCCATTACATCGCTCCTATAATAAGATATCCCCAATACGGATTCTTGATATACTGCTTTAGCCGCTCGGGCGTATCTCCTTCGTATGCAGTGTCATACCGCTTCCCCGTTGCCCCCGGAACCTCGAACCAGATGTTTATGACCGAATTATCCTTGTACTGCTTGAAGCCGCCTTCAAGCAGCTGCAGCGTGTCGCTGACAGCGGCTCGCAGTCCGTGTCCGACGGTTGCTACATACAACCTCTCATTATCATCGATATGATTATGAAGTACGAGCTGGCCTCGTCGGTTCTGATTCCACGCGACCGTTCTCATCGAGAACGACTCCTTCATCAGCTCTCGCACCTGCCACCGCTCTGAAGCGGGTAGTTTATCGTAGTCAGCTTCTGTATATCCGGTCTTATGATACTTAGCGATGTACTCCTTCATCGCCGTTCGTTTCGCATTATCAAGTGCCGCATTATCATCTAGATAATTCTCGAACGCATAGTTGTTATTCAGACATATCGGCTGCTGACCGAATACGATGAACACCTTATCGATGATGCGGCATATCGTGCTGTCAGGCGACAGGAATGTCGTACCCGACGGGTTAATAACTTCTATTCCAGTATTTAGCTCCATATGCCGATCCTCACTCTCAACTCATTATCGTCGTCATATACTTCAATGAGATTGTCTTTAATCTCTGTCCGAGCTCCGGACGTTGACGTACGGAGCGTTCCGATTCGAGCACTCACTGTGTCGAGCGACTCTACCTGCATCTTATCAGCCGACACCGAACCCGCTCTAAGCATCTTATTTGTAATAATGTCGTTGTCGAACAGGGCCTGACCTGTTACGTGTAAGAGCTTACCGTCGATGCGGACCCCCGAAGTCGATAAGTTGATGCGGGATATGAGCCCGTCTCCGTCGAGCCCTTGAATAGCACTGTTGACGCGAAGGTCAATGCTGTTGCTGAACTGCGACAGCTGTGTCTGAATATTCGAGTTCAGGTCGGTCACGGACTGCTGTAGGCCTGCCGCCGTCTGCGTCAGCTTTGACTGTAGGCCGCTTACGTCGGACTTCACCGTTCCGACCTCGGCTTCAATCTTAGCGATATTCTTATCAATCTCGTCAAGGCCCAGGGCCTCACGATTAAGTGTCGAAAGGTCCACGGTTGCCGTTACCGTAACGGTCGTAACCCCTGACTCAGCCCCCGGGCCGAATACGTCGATGAAGCTGATACTGACATCGTATATAACGCAGACGCCCGCATACGAGATGACACTCGACGTTGTATCGAAGGCCGTCGAGTGCTGTTGCCCGACGATCCGTACGTGCATCTTCGACACCCCTACGGGAAACGACTGAGCCGTAACGGTAAGCGTTCCGATACCTGTCTTTACGGTCGGTGCCTTGGGTGCTTTCGGCGGGTCCTTCTTATAAGCGAGCTGAGCCGCCGCACTGTACGACCCTTGTGTGTTACGTGCGAGCACGAATATCGTTCCCTGTCGTTCCGTAAGCGGCAGTCCCGCCTGAAGGTCTGTAGTCTGAACGAGTAGCCCTGCGGCTTCTCCCGGTGCGTTATTTGTTCTGACCTCATAGTAGGCTATCGAGGTGTTCGTGACCGCGGTCCACCGTGCCGTCGCTCTGTCGGTGAACTCTATGGTGAGGTTCTCCGGAGCGAGCGGCGTTGTGGTCTGTTCAGCGACGATGACGTCGAGATACTCTACAGCGTCAGGTACTGTATACTCTCCGAGCTCGTTCGCTGTTGTGACAGTAACTCGGATCGTCTCTCCCGGTAGGAGCTGCGGAATGACTATCTGCCCCGCGCCTTCTCCGGCGAAGACCCACGCACTCCACGGCGTCTGAGCTGTACCGATGACGTTCTCTGCTGAAGCGTAAGAGGTCTTATAGTAAACGCGGCCCGTAAGCGAAG
>ERZ773037.1795-NODE-1795-length-10964-cov-5.027867_pt1 | contig 10964 bp, 9 predicted proteins | sample MGYA00511466_ERZ773037 | MGnify/ENA primary metagenome ERZ773037 (study PRJEB29015, sample SAMEA2738146) | human oral metagenome | biome: human oral; feature: human-associated habitat; material: saliva | place: China | collected 2202 ...
GGACATTTTGTGGTTTTAGATCACGGTGGACAATCCCGCGTGTATGCGCCAGGCGCATAGCCAATAGGATTTGCCCCATAATTCTGACTGCTTCTTCGTTTGAAAGTGGAGAATTTTCTTTGATATAGCGCTTGAGGTCAAGGCCAGACACATATTCCATGGCCAGATACTGCTGACCATCTTCTTCTCCAATATCGGAAATCCGGACAATGTAAGGATGATCCAAGTCCGCCATTGCTTTGGCTTCTCTTTGGAAGCGGGCAACTGCAATAGGATCTGTCTGATAATTGGTTCTAAGAACCTTTACAGCAACCTCTTCACCATCAAGTATCAGATCTCGGGCCAGATAGACATCTGCCATGCCTCCACGGCCAATCTGTTTGATGATTTTATATCGCCCGGCAAAGATCTTGCCGATTTGAATCATTCCTGTTCCTCCTTGTCAAAACGAACCAGGGCAACTGTGATATTATCCAGTCCTCCAGCATTGTTGGCAAAGCGAATTAAGGTTTCAGTTTTTTCAGATAAGCTGATATCGCTGGTGACAATATCATAAATTTCGCTGTCTGAAATCATATTGGTCAGACCGTCACTGTTGAGCAGAAGGTAATCACCATCTTCTAACGTGATCATGCCATAGTCAGGCTGCACTTCGTCTTTTTGACCGATAGATTGAGTGATAATATTCTTCTGCGGATGGCGTTCCGCCTCTTCTTGTGTAATCTGTCCAGCCTTGAGCAAAGCATTAACAAGTGAATGGTCACTGGTTAATTGGCTATATTCCTCACCACGAATCAAGCCAATGCGAGAATCACCAATATGAGCATAGATGGCTTGATTATCAATAATGGCCAAGGCTTCTAGCGTCGTGCCCATGCCCTTGTATTCTTCGTCCTGACCAAATTGGTGGATACGCTGATTTTCTTGTTCCAAATGCTCTGCAAACCATTCACGGACTTGGTTCACTGAGTCAATCTGAGTATCAACCCATGCGGCACCCAGGTCTGTTACTGCCATTTCGCTGGCAATGTTACCAGCTCTGTGACCACCCATACCATCAGCCAAGATAATCATGGTCTTGCCAGCCCGATTTACAAAAAGATTGGCATAATCCTGATTATTTGTCCGCTTTTGACCAACATCTGTTAATATTGAAATTTCCATACTGTCAGTTTCCTCCTCTTAGTCCGATATCTTCCTAAATTGACTGATAAAAAATCCATCGCTTCCGTATAATTCCGGCGTAATCAAAATACAGCCGTCTTTCACGATATCTTCTCTTTCATGTTCTAGTCTAACTTGCTCAAAATTTGGATGTCTTTCTAGAAAATTCTTAACTACTTCAAAATTCTCTGCAGACACAATCGTGCAAGTACTATAAGTTATTATACCACCTTTACGTAGACTTTGACAAACGCTGTCTAATATATCCAGCTGAATTTTTTGTAAATTTTCAAAATCAGCGTTTTCTTTATTGTACTTAATGTCTGGTTTGCGGCGAATTAAGCCGATACCAGAACAGGGAGCGTCCACTAGGATTTTATCAAAAGCATTTGGTCCAAAAGTCTCAAATACCTTGGTCGCATCCAGTTTTTTAGTCGTGATTTTATCTGCTAAGCCTAGACGTTCTGCATTTTGACGAATCAAGTTCAGCTTATGGTCGTAAAGATCCAAGGCTGTAATCTGACCACTCGTCAAATAGGAAGCCATGTGCACAGCCTTCCCACCCGGTGCACTGCAGGCATCCAAAATCTGCTCATGGCCCTCAATCTGCAAGATTGGAGCAACTAGCTGGCTAGACTCGTCTTGAATAGTAATCAAGCCTTTTTCAAAGAACTCATGCCCAGCAAAATGCCCTTGTTTCGTGACCAAGGCTGAAGGGGCCAAGAGCGAATCGTCCGCACCCAAAACTGCTTTAATTTCTTCCTTTCGGGCCACATCCGTCACTCGAATGCTGGCCTTGTTGCGCTCAAAGAGACTAGCAAAGATAGCTTCCGCGCGTTCCTCCCCGTATTCGTCAATCAAAACCTTGACCAGCCAGACCGGCAGAGAATACTGGACTGAGTAGCGCTTATTCTTGCGTTTGATAGTAATCGGATCGGCCGCACCGTCCCGCTCGATTTTCCGCAGGATGGCATTGACATATTTTTCACTGCCACGCTTGCGGCCTTTTGCAATCTCAACAGCTTCATTGACGACAGCATGCTGGGGGATTTTATCTAGATAGAGCATCTGGTAGAGGCTGAGCTCAAGCAGGATATAAAGCCAAGCATCCAGCTTGTCTCTGTCCTCCACCCAATGAGCCAGCTGCCATTCTAGAGTAATTTTGCGAGCGACCGTTCCATAAACCAGCTCCGTAACCAAGCTTTTATCAGCTGAACTGAGGCTATTTTGTTTCAGAGCCTTATTGAGGGCAATATTGGAATAAGCTCCCTCTTCAAAGACTTCTTCCAGAATTTGCAGAGCAAGCTCTCGGGCTCTGTTTTGCTTACTTTCCAAATTCATCACCTACTGCTAAACTCCGACCTAGACCGTTGAGAAAGTCCTTAATATCCATTTTGGGCTTGCCGAATGGCTGCACCGTCTTTAGAGAAAGGGCTCCCTGACCCGCTGCGACAACTAATTCTTTCTTGCTGATCGTCAAGATTTCACCTGGACGACCACTGCCTTCCGCTTGGCTAACTTCGTAAATCTTGAAGCGCTGACCAGCTAGCAGGGTATGGGCCACCGGCCAAGGATTCATGCCCCGAACCTGATTGAAAATCTGACGACTGGTCTTTGTCCAATCAATCCGCTCTTGATCTGGACTGATATTCGGTGAAAAAGTTACCAACTCTGGATCCTGAGGCTGAGCTTGAATCTCTCCCGCTACATAGGCTGGCAAGACTTCTAAAAGAAGATCGCGACCAATCACAGCTAGTTTTTCAAAGAGAGTTCCTACATTATCAGACTCTTCAATGGATGTTGCCCGACTGGCAATCATATCGCCAGCATCCATCTCCTTGACCATCTCCATAATGGTCACACCCGCTTCTTGGTCACCATTTATCAAGGCATAATGAATAGGTGCTCCGCCACGGTATTTAGGCAAGAGAGAGGCATGGACATTCACTGCGAAGTTAACGCTGTCCAGCAATCGGCTAGGCAGAAATTGACCAAAGGCTGCTGTCACGATGCCGTCAGCTCCCAAGTTCATAAGCTCTTCCAAGTCAGCGCTTTTAGCTAACTTTTCTGGTTGATAAACCGGCAAGCCGTTGGCTAAAGCCACTTCCTTGACCGGTGTCATGCGGATTTCCTTTTTACGACCCACTGCTCGGTCTGGTTGAGTGACCACTGCTAAAATTTCATATTGTTCGCTTTCCAGCAGGCCTTTTAAGACCGTTGCTGAAAAGTCAGGCGTTCCCATAAAAATTAATTTCACTGTCATTTCCTCAAATCTGTCGCAGAAACCTGTCACCTGCGACTATTTTTCTTTCTATTATATCAAAAAAGCGAGCAAAGCTGACAGCTCTCGCTCACTTTTACCATCAGATAAAATTCTGGGGTTCATTATCAATACTGAGTCGCAGGTCCTTATTTTCCGCTTGCTGCGTTAGTTCCAAAACCCGATTGAGCGTAGCTTGCAGATCATCCTCAAAGCGATACTTCAGTAAAATCTGATAGTGGTAGAGATTGTGAGTTCGAGCAATGGGCTTGGGTGTGGGGCCCAAAATTTGCACCTTATCCGATAAGCCACTCCGTAAAATATCCATGACCTGATAAGATTTCTTGACCACCGTTTCCTCATCCTTGTGGGATAGGGTCAGCCCGACTGTGTAGTAATAAGGCGGATAGCCTAACTGCCGTCGAATTCCCATTTCATAAGCGTAGAAGCCTTCGTAATCCTGCTTTCTGGCAAAGTCAATGGCATAGTGATGCGGGTTGTAAGACTGGATAAAAACTTGTCCTGCTTTCTCAGCCCGACCTGCTCGACCTGCTACTTGAGTCAGCAGTTGAAAGGTTCGTTCTGAAGAGCGAAAATCTGGCAAATTCAGAGCCGTATCCGCATTGAGGACACCGACCAAGGTCACATTAGGAAAATCCAAGCCCTTGGCAATCATCTGAGTTCCTAGCAGAATATCTGCCTGCCCCTGACCAAAAGCCTCTAGGATTTCTTCGTGGCTCCCTTTCTTACGGGTCGTATCCACATCCATGCGCAGAATGCGAGCCTCTGGAAAGAGAGTCGTCAGCTCATCATAGGCCTTCTGCGTTCCCGTACCATAGTAGCGGATGCTGCGACTGGCACAATTAGGACAGGTTTGCGGAATGTCCTTGGTAAAGCCACAGTAGTGGCAGTTCATGGTTTTGGTATCCATATGTAAGGTCAGAGAAATATCACAGTTGGGGCAGGTGTCCACCGTGCCGCATTCCCGACACATGACAAAGCTGGAATAGCCTCGCCTGTTGAGCATGAGAACCGTCTGCTCACCCTTATCCAGACGATCCTGAATAGCTTCTAGCAGGACTGGAGTGAAATTGCTAGCTTCATTTTGCCCGATATAATCTCGGAAGTCCACCACTTGAACCTGAGGAATCTGCGCCAGCGGATTAGCCCGCTTGGTCAACTGCAAAAAGTCATAAACGCCACGACTAGCTCTGGCCCTGCTTTCCAAACTCGGAGTCGCCGAACCCAGCACCAAGACAGCTTGATTGTAGCGAGCTCGCAAGAGAGCCACTTCTCTAGCATGGTAGCGAGGATTGGAATCCTGCTTGTAGGAAGACTCATGCTCCTCGTCAATGATGATGGCTCCGATATTTGTCAGCGGAGCAAAGATGGCCGAACGCGCACCGACAACGACCTTAGCCTCTCCCCGCTCCACCTTGCGCCATTCGTCGTACTTCTCACCGTCAGATAGACCTGAATGCAAAATAGCCACCTTGTCGCCAAAGCGCGAGATAAAACGGTCAGTCACCTGAGGAGTCAGGGAAATTTCCGGCACCAACATGATCGCAGTCTTTCCTTGACCTAGAGCCTCCTCAATCACCTTGAGATAAACCTCGGTCTTGCCACTCCCTGTCACTCCTTCTAGCAAAATGGGTTGAGCCTTTTCTTTACCGATTTTTTCACAAATCGCAGCGACCACGATTGTCTGCTCCTCATTAAGAACCAGCTTTTTATCCTGTCGATCCTTTTGGAAATGCGCTGCAGACCGGCTGACCTCTCTCTCCTCTATATGGAGAAGCTCCCTTTCTAAGAAAATGTTGACTACTGCAGGCGAAAAGAGTTTGCGTAAGTCTTTGAGGCGACCTGATTGTGGATTTTCCAGCAGATAAATCTGAAGTTCATGCTGCTTTTTCGCTCGGGTAGAAGGCAGAAACTGAGTCAATTTCTCTCTGTCCACTTGATACCAAGTTTCTGTCTTAATATGCTTACGGTCCGTCGCTTGGTATTCCAAGCGAATCTTACCAGCCTGAGTTAGCCGCATGAGCTTGGACTGACTTTTCTTGTCCAAATCAGAAAAGCGAAGACTAGCTTCCTGACTGAAAATGGCCTGCCGCTCTTCGGAAGAAAGCTGCTCCGTTGGATAAAGTAACTTGTCATAGCTGGAATTAAGAAGACTCGGCAACATGGCCTTCAGGATGGAAATTTTATAGGAAAAGACAGACTGGCGCAATTGGTCAGCTAGCCAGAGCTGCTCCGCATTGAGAACCGGTCGAAAGTCCAGAACTTCTGCAATATCCTTCAATTCTCCAATATGTCCAGCCAAATCTTCAACTTTCTCATCCGCCAAGCCAACAATCAATCCTTGAATCAACCGACCGCCCTTACCAAAAGGCACATGCACCCGCATCCCAGCTTCTAGCATCCCAGAAAACTCCTCTGGAACCACATAGCTGTATGGTTTATCCGTCTGCATCAGAGGAACATCGACAATAACCTTGGCAACTTTCACACTCTCACCCCGCTTTCCCTAAACGAAAAATAAGATTGAGTAACCCCAACCTTAAATTTTCTCACCCTCTTCTTTTTCTTTGGCAATTTGTTCTTTGATCTTGCGCTCTTCTTCTTCTTTACGCAAACGTTCTTCTTCCGCACGACGGCGAACTGCTTCGCGTTTTCCTTCTGGATCTGGGTGAATCACAACATTACCAGATTCAATTTCTTCTAAAGCACGTAGCGTTGATTTTACTGATTTAAAATCTTGAGTTGGCTTAGCGCCAGCTTCTAGCTCATGGGCACGCTTAGCTTCTAAGATAACCAAAGAATATTTTGACGGTACCTTGTCCAACAAGGTATCAATAGACGGTTTTAACATCATAATTATTTACCTAATTTCTAACTTTATTAACGGACGACTGCTTCATCCTTAGGAAGCATGTCTTGGTAGTGACCGATGACACGGTCCACACGAAAATGCTCGGCTTCAATCACACGTTTCACACGTTCAGCTGCCAAAGGTACTTGGTCATTGACAATAGCATAGTCATACTCACGCATCAAGGCAATTTCTTCTTTTGCTTTCTCAATCCGCTGAGCAATAACATCTGCGCTGTCTGTACCACGACCAACCAAACGGTCTTTCAGCTCTTCCAAGTCTGGCGGAGTCAGAAAGATAAACACAGCATCGGGCACTTTTTTCTTGACTTGGAGTGCTCCTTGAACTTCAATTTCCAAGAAAACATCTATCCCCTTATCCAAGGTCTCGTTGACATAAGTGAGCGGAGTCCCGTAATAATTGCCGACATACTCTGCATACTCGAGCATCTGCCCTTGACGGATCAACTCCTCAAACTCTTCACGAGTGCGAAAGAAATAATCAACACCATCAACTTCTCCAGGACGCTGCGGACGAGTCGTCATAGATACAGAATACTGAAACTGATTGTCCGTACTCTCAAAAATTTCCCGTCTTACTGTCCCTTTTCCAACGCCTGAGGGGCCAGAAAAGACAATTAACAAGCCTCGTTCTGTCATCATATCTCCTTCACAGTCTTTCTATCTAGTGTAACAAAATTGCGCTCATATTTCAAGAAGATTCAAAGAGATTTCCTTGATAATCCTCCAGAATTCTACTAGAGTTTAGACGCTTTTATTCATCAAATAAACCTTGAAGGCTGGCAAAAGGACTGTTGGCTTCTTTCTTCTCCATTTGCTGCTTTTGGTAGTCTTCCTCCGTCAGCACCTGCCAGTCATTTCCCGTAGGCATACTCGCACCAGCTTCCTCTTCAGGAGTCAAAACTTTTAGCGGAATATGAAGTAAAATATTGTCCGCCACACTTGCTGCCAGATCGATCGAATCTCCCTCAAATGGCAGAACCAAATCATCTTCCAGCAAATCTTTTTGCACAGAGCCATCTTCGACAGAAGCAAAGACTTCATGAACCGTGTAGGCTTCCTCCCTATCAACTGGAGCCATACTGCGACTAGAAGCGAGGGTAATTTTGTAGGTCAAGGTGTAATCCAAAAAATAAAGCCCATTTTCATACTGAGCCTGACCTCTAGCCACGATCTTCTGGATATCTAACACTTCACGATTACGCTCTTGTAGCTCTTGCGCCAAATCAAATTCTTGATCAAACTGCAAACCGCCAGCATTTTTCTTAATTTCTTGAATATTTAACATTTCAGCCTCGTTTTACATTATTTCTTTCTTCATTATACCATTTTCTCGACCAAATACCTATACCCCAAACAGCCAATGAGACAACTAAAAAGAAAATCTCTCAGCCTCTTGGACTGAGAGAAAAGATGTTTCTTTCTAAAAAAGTTTGTTTATTTTCTGAATTTAAACTGGCTGTAAAGACCAAAAACGATGATCCAGACAGCTGATCCGATTGCTCCCACTACCGTTGACTTTTGTAAGAAAAGAGTCACAAAGACAAAGGCAAAGAAAAGCATGGTCAAAGGATTGAGAAATTTGTAAGCTGGCATGAGATAACCATCTGCCATAAAATCTGGTGACTTGCGATATTTAAGGTGGGCCAGCATAGTTAGACCATAAATAGCGATGTAGACACCAGATGAGGAAGCCGTAATCAGAGCAAAGGAGTCCGATACTCCCGGAAGAATCTTGATAAAGGCCGCAAAGGCAATGGTAGCCGCCGAAGCCAAAATCGCATTCTGCGGAACATTTTGCCGAGATAGCTTCCCAGCTCCTATTTTCTCAAGAAAAGGATTGGGCGTATCGTGAGCAATCTGATACAAATGGCGGCCTGTTGAGTAGAGGGTCGAGTTCAGTGCGGAGGCCGCTGAGGTCAGAACCACGAAGTTAATCAAGGCTGCCGCCCATTTGAGACCCGCTAACTTAAAAACGATAACAAAGGGAGAGTCAGCCGTCGCCAGTTTTTCCCAAGGAATGATGGCCATAATGGCAAGGAGAGAACCCCCGTAAAACAAGACAATCCGCAAAGGAATTTCTTTGATGGCTTTTGGCAAGACCGCTCGTGGATTAGCCGTTTCAGAAGTTGTAATCCCGATAAATTCAATGGCCTGATAGGCAAAGAAAACCATCTGGAAAGCCATGACAAAACTTACAAAGCCATTAGGGAAAAGCTGAAAACCTCGTCCAATATTCCCAAGACTAGCTACTCCGTGAGGCGTTTTAAAGCCTGTCAATACCATAAAGACAGCCGTTGCAATCAAAGCAATGATGGCTACAATCTTTATCATCGCAAACCAAAATTCGACCTCGCCGAAAACTCGAACCGCTATCAGATTGACCAAGCTAAGAAGGGCTAGAAAGACAAGCTGAATCATCCAAGCTGGCCAGTCGGGAAACCAGTACTGCACATACTGGGCAACAGCCGTAATCTCAGCCATTCCGATAAAAATCAGAGAAATCCAGTAGGACCAACCAGAAAAATACCCCCAGCCAGTTCCCAAATATTTGGTAATAAAGTTGATAAAGGTATGCTGGTCAGGGTCATAATAAAGCATTTCCCCAATCGCCCGCATCATCAGATACATGAAAAGGCCCGTCAGCATGTAAATCAAGATAATGGATGGACCCGTCAGGCTAATCGAGCGTCCCGCCCCCAAGAAAAGTCCCGTGCCGATGGTTCCAGCAATGGCTATAATCTGAACATGCCGATTTTGTAAGCCACGTTTCATCCCGTTCTTTTCTGTTTTCTCGTTGTTTTTTAACTCATTTTCACTCATTCAATCATTTCCTTTCACAAATCGCTTTATTGTATCACAATTCTGACAATTCTGCTAGATTTTTTCATTTTATATAAACATTTACTCTAGAAAATTTATGTAAAAAGCCAGACTCATAGTTCGTAGAATCATTTATAACAGACAGGATAAAAACATTGTATACTGTTCTTACGAAGGGACTCTATCTAGCTCTAACTCCCTTACTTGTCTAGGATAAACATCCCTATCATCCACACTTGTCGATAATTGGCAAACAAATCGCTGGCTTGGAAATTCTGTTCTCCCTTATCCTTACCATACAAACAGAAATAATCATCTAGCTCTTCCGACATTACATCCTCAATGATATTTTTTAAAGTAGTAAGTTCGTTTTTTCTTCATTAGTCAAAAGTCCCTTTCCATTCATAAGCAGAATAAGGGATCCTTTGTTGTACTCATCAAAAAATATCATAGAGAAACCTATCAATATCAGACAAACTTATGATTGGATAATGATTAAAAAGTCTGTTGCTCCATAATCATCATTTAGTATTTAATTAAATAATTGGCATAAAATCGTAATTTTTGACTCGCATCGTTTAAAGAACTTTTGGCATAAAAACCTTCTTTGGACTTTCCTACACAATCAACCAAAGGAGAGGATAAGAACACTAGCATTTCCTTAATTTCTTTAGTAGTGATATCTTTGAAAAATTCATCGTTAGAATTCTTTAAAATAAAGTATATATCTCGCTCTGTCAATATGCCATTAGTAAATTCGTCCTCTGTATTATCATATAAACAATTTGTTATTCTTTTCATTAACTCAGCTTGTTTAGCCAGAACTTCCACTTCTGAATCTAATACAGAAATATCAATGACACCCGATTGTTGGAAGATTAATTTATATGCATCATTTGACAACGGAGATTCTGAATGTTGCTTTAAAAGCTTAATTAATTTATCAACATCAAGCAAACCTACATTATGTTCTATTGCTCTCTTAATTAATCTGGAACTCTCAAAATTAATCCCAACGATTAGAACGTAATTTGCTTTATGTTTTAATTTATGTTCTTTCAACGTATCAAAATCAACCAACGAATCTGTAATGCTTCCAGAATAAGTTGACTTTGCATCAATATTGACTGTATATGCAAATTTTGGAGCAGTATTTGTTGTTACCAATATATCTGTATTTCCTGCTCCGCCAATCCATTCACTTTTAAAACCTAAATATTGAAAAATATCAGCAACTACTTTCTCAAGTCGATTAGGATGTGATGAATCTCGAGCAGAATCTTTTAATTCAATTATAAGTTTTTCAATTTGTTTTATATCAAAAGATTTCTCTACAATTGTTGTAGTTGTATCAGTCTGCAATTCATTTTTTTGAACATTTACTTTATTTAGAAGAGACAATCCCTTGTTTGTAATATAATACTTCTTCTGTTTTGTATATATGAAGTTGCCCTTTTCCAAAAGTGATAATCGCTTTCTAATTTCTGAAATATTTTCTCTTTCAAAATCATAAGAACTATAACTTAGTGTACTAATACTTTGTATATCAAGCTCTCTCTGAGATAATTCTAAAAGTATTTCAATCATAAAAGAAAATTTTGCATGACAGCAAATAACCAAATTATCCCATGTAGGATTTTTTAAAAATAGGTTCCCCAATTCTGTTTGAGAGTATTTAGTCATTGAAATTTGCTCAATAAAACCTATATGTTTTAAGTGAGTTAAAAACGTTCTTGTTGATGAAGCCTTTATACCATAAGTTTGAAAAGAGAATTCATTTATTATACTATTATCTCTATCTTTAAGAGAAAAAAATTCTAAATAA
>ERZ773037.1797-NODE-1797-length-10959-cov-5.042186_pt1 | contig 10959 bp, 9 predicted proteins | sample MGYA00511466_ERZ773037 | MGnify/ENA primary metagenome ERZ773037 (study PRJEB29015, sample SAMEA2738146) | human oral metagenome | biome: human oral; feature: human-associated habitat; material: saliva | place: China | collected 2202 ...
GGCTCGTTCCTCGCCAACCCCGGGCTATCAAAAACACAACTCGTACCGAGTTGCGAGATGAAACAATTGTAGTGACGATGTTGTTGCTCATTAAACATAAAATGGTTTGCGTCATTTCATCGTGTAAAATACGGCAAAACACTGGGTTGTTTGACGCATTTTAGCGCGTAAAATGACGCTGTTTATAATTCCGTTTTAGTTCAACGCCTACAACGTTGATTATCAATTGCATTGCAAGCCATATCATTTTATCCCTTAAGATGGTGAAGATTCGTAGCATTTCTCTTGTTGATTATAAATTATTTGTATTACTTTTGCAGTTGAAAATAAATGTTGGTAAAAAGCAAGTAATATGGATAGATTACCCAATGACCCAATGATTCTTTATAGTGCAGTTAATATGTTGCTGCGCGATAACTATGGTTCGCTTGATGAACTATGTGATGATATGAACGTGAATCGTAAGGATTTGGAAGATAAACTGGCTGCGGTTGGTTTCAAATACGACGAGAAACAGAATAAGTTTTGGTAAGAATAAGGTATAGAAAGGACTCTCACGGCGTGCGTGGGAGTCTTTTTTTGTTTCATACATTCATAGGATTTGTGACAAGTTTTGGAGGATAGTGTTTCATGAAAGAGGAGGCTTTTTAGACCGATAGCCTTTGAAACAAATACAGAAAAGCGTGATTTGGAAAAGAAATTACTTATCCATCGAGAACAAAGTTGACGAGAAAAGCGTATATTTGCAACAAGAGTTGTATAGAAAGAAGATATAACATTCATCATAAAGAACAGGAAAATGGTAAACTTAAGATTTGAGGCTGTAGCAGAAGCGTTTAGGAAACGTCCGTTAGATGTTGCTGTTCCACAAGAGCGTCCAAGTGAATACTTTGCTAAAAAGGTGTTCAATCGTCAGAAGATGTATAAGTATCTGCCACTTGATGTGTATGAGAAGTTGACAGATGTCATTGATAATGGCGCGCAACTTGACCGCTCTATTGCCGACGATGTGGCTCATGCCATGAAGCAATGGGCAATGGAAAACGGTGTCACTCACTACACTCACTGGTTCCAACCGCTAACAGAAGGGACGGCAGAAAAGCATGATGCCTTTGTAGAACACGACGGAAAGGGTGGTTTAATAGAAGAGTTCTCAGGGAAATTACTGGCACAGCAAGAGCCTGATGCTTCTTCTTTTCCTAACGGAGGCATTCGAAATACGTTTGAAGCACGTGGATATAGCGCCTGGGATCCTACCTCTCCAGTGTTCATTATCGATGATACCTTGTGCATACCGACTATATTTATCTCTTACACGGGTGAGGCTTTAGATTATAAAGCGCCTTTGTTGCGCTCGCTTCATGCCGTGAATGTGGCTGCCACTAAGGTTTGTCACTACTTCAATAAGGATGTAAAGAAGGTGACAGCCAACTTGGGTTGGGAGCAGGAATATTTCCTTGTAGACGCTGATATCTATTCAACTCGCCCCGACTTAATGCTTACCGGTCGCACGTTGATGGGCCATGATTCGGCTAAAAACCAACAGATGGACGACCATTACTTTGGTACTATCCCCGAGAGAGTACAGGCTTTTATGAAAGATTTGGAGATACAAGCACTTGAACTTGGCATCCCCTGCAAGACAAGGCATAACGAAGTAGCCCCTGGTCAGTTTGAGTTGGCGCCGATATTTGAGGAATGTAACCTTGCTGTTGACCATAATATGGTGTTGATGAGCCTAATGAAGAAGGTGGCAAACAAACATGGGTTTAGAGTGTTGTTACACGAGAAACCATTCGATGGAATCAATGGAAGTGGAAAGCATAACAACTGGAGTCTCACGACCGATACGGGCATACTATTGCATCGTTCAGGGAAAACGGCCGAAGATAACCTGCGTTTTGTTGTCTTCATTGTAGAGACTTTGATGGCAGTTTATCGTCATAACGGGTTGTTGAAAGCCAGTGTTATGAGTGCAACTAACGACCATCGACTGGGTGCAAACGAGGCTCCTCCTGCCATCATCTCATCGTTTTTAGGAAAGCAACTCACTGATTTGCTCGACCATATTGAACTTGCTGACAAGAAGGATTTATTCACTGTGTCGGGTAAGAAGGGCATGAAGCTTGGCATACCAGAGATACCTGAGCTGCTCATTGATAACACAGACCGCAACAGAACGTCGCCCTTTGCCTTCACAGGAAATAGATTTGAGTTCCGCGCGGTAGGCAGTGAAGCCAATTGTGCGAGTGCAATGATTGTATTGAATGCTGCAGTTGCTGAGGCCTTGACTAACTTTAAGCAACGTGTTGACGCGCTCATTGCTGGGGGAGAAGACAAGACCAGTGCTATCATTGACGTCATTCGTGAGGATATCAAGACTTGTAAACCTATTCGTTTTGACGGCAATGGATATAGTGATGAATGGAAAGAGGAGGCTAAGAAGCGTGGACTTGACAGCGAATCTTCGTGCCCAGTGTGCTTCGATCGTTATTTAGATGAGGACAGTGTGGCTATGTTTGAGTTGACAAATGTCATGAGTCACGATGAACTTAAGGCTCGAAATGAAGTTAAATGGGAGACTTACACGAAGAAAATACAAATAGAAGCGCGCGTCATTGGCGACCTTGTGATGAATCATATCGTTCCAATTGCTACACATTATCAAAGTCAATTGGCCAAGAATGTGCAGAGTATGATTGATATTTTCGGTCGGGAGGAAGGGAAACTCCTAACGGAACGCAACATAAAAATTATCAAGGAGATTGCAGAACGCACGCAACTCATAGAGTCAGGAGTTGAAGAACTCGTCAACGCTCGTAAGGTTGCGAACCGTATTGAGGATGCCCGCGAGAAGGCAATTGCCTATCATGACAACATTGTTCCTAAGATGGCAGCCATTCGTTATCAGGTAGATAAGCTTGAACTTGTGGTGAGTGATGAGCTTTGGACATTGCCAAAATATCGTGAGTTGCTTTTCATCAGATAAGGAAAAGAATCGAATGTGTTGCTGAAACGATAGTGTTCTATTGTTGAAGGATAAGTCGTTTGAAGCACAAATCGGCTGATTGAGTCGATAAAACCATAGGAAAGGGAAGTTTGTTTGTGGCATATACGGATGTATTATGACCCAAATGAACTTCCTTTTTTGAGTTTTATGAATCATGGAAAACGCGCTTTTCAGCTTTCATTTTATGGTATGTTGCAAACTTGAAGGCTTCACTCTATATAATATAATAAGGTGGAAGTTTGACTTAAATGATTTGGCTTGAAGCGTAAACTATGGGTAGGCATGAGGTTATTGGCATAAAAAAAGGTAACCGAACAATGTCGGTTACCCCATATTAATTTAGAAATCAATATTCAAAACGCGTGGTTATGATTGACGACTCTCTGCGCTTTGGCAGGTGTCGAATGGCTGTTTGGCAGTCCATCCATAGCTCGCAACACTTTCAAAAAGTGTATATCAAGCCACATCATCAATCATAACGTGGTGTTATGAAAGTTGATTTACGATTTAGCGAAGCTTAGTATAGCCATATTTTGCTACGCAACCAAGTTCTTCTTCGATGCGGATGAGCTGGTTGTACTTAGCCATACGGTCAGTGCGGCTCATTGAACCAGTCTTGATTTGGCCTGAGTTTGTAGCGACAGCAATGTCTGCAATGGTTGTATCCTCAGTCTCTCCAGAGCGGTGAGAAGTAACCGTTGTGTAGCCATGGCGGTGTGCCATCTCAATAGCTTCAAGGGTTTCAGTGAGAGAACCAATCTGGTTAACCTTGATAAGGATAGCATTTCCGGCTCCCATCTTAATACCTTTTTCGAGGAATTTAACGTTAGTTACAAACAAATCATCACCAACCAACTGGCAACGATCACCAATCTTAGCGGTCAGTTTCACCCAGTTCTCCCAGTCATTCTCATCGAGTCCGTCCTCAATTGAATCGATAGGATACTTTGTAATGAGTTGTTCGAGGTAAGCAATCTGCTCATCTGCTGTGAACTTCTTACCGTTAGGATCCTTTGGCATGCCGTTCTTCAGCTGACGATAGTCATAGAACCACTGGCCATTCTCCTGTACTGCAAACTCTGAAGCAGCGCAGTCCATAGCAATCTTAACGTCTTTTCCAGGCTCGTAACCAGCGTCCTTGATAGCCTGAATGATTGAATCAAGAGCGTCTTCGATGCCATCAAACTTAGGAGCGAAACCGCCTTCATCACCTACTGCAGTAGAAAGACCACGCTTCTTCAAGTTCTTTGCCAATGCGTGGAATACCTCTGCACCCATTCGAATTGCCTCTTTCTCTGAAGAAGCACCTACTGGACGAATCATAAACTCTTGGAAAGCGATTGGTGCATCACTATGAGCTCCACCGTTAATTATATTCATCATAGGAACTGGAAGCACGTAAGTGTTGGCGCCACCAATATAGCGATACAATGGTAAATTGAGTGCTTTTGCAGCGGTTTGTGCCACAGCTAAGCTCACACCAAGAATGGCATTAGCACCAAGTTTGCTCTTAGTTGGCGTACCATCAAGTGCTAACATCTTGTAATCGAGAGCGCGTTGGTTGCGTACATCCTCGCCTTTTAGGGCAGGAGCAATAACGTTATTGACGTTCTCTACAGCCTTAAGTACACCCTTACCACCATAGCGTTGCTTGTCGCCATCACGCAGTTCGAGGGCTTCATTCTCACCCGTTGATGCACCAGATGGTACACTTGCACGGCCCATTACACCGTTTTCGAGGGTTACTTCTACTTCAACTGTTGGATTACCTCTTGAATCGAGGATCTCTCTTGCATGGATTTTTTCAATCTTCATAGTTCTTTTTGTTATAGAGTTCTCTATGTTTTCGTGTGGCAAAGATAACAAAAAATATTCAAAACTGCAATACCTAATTATGAGGGTTTGCGTGGTTTAGCTGTCAGTTTGCCTCGTTTTCTGTTATAATACAACTATTATGCCAAGATGAAAGCATATAAACAAAAATTATAATTAAGTTTGTTTAACCACTCAGATATATGGTTTTTTCACTATCTTTGCGTCATCTCATGAAGGATGTGCTGTGGAATGACAAGCTAATGACAGCTTTGTCATGCCAATATAACAATGTTTTTGCAAAACACATGGCCCATCATGAGCTATCAACAACATAGAAAATGGAGAATAAAAGCTATCAGCCTGCCGAATTAAAACAGTTACATGGCGTGCTATATGAAATCCTTGTCGAGATCGATCGTGTGTGTCGACTGCTTGATACCCCTTTCTTTATGATTGGAGGATCGGCAATCGGCGTTCACTTTTGGGGCGAAATAGTGCCTTTCGACGATGATATTGACATTGGAATGAAGCGAGATGACTATGAACGCTTTATTAAAGAGGCACCAAAACTATTGAACTCGTCGTATTTTTTGCAATGTTTCGCGACAGAACCACATACCCCTTATTACTTCGCTAAGGTCAGAAAAAACAATACTTTGTATGTAGAAGAAACGGTAAAGAACATCCCTATGCACCAAGGTATATTCATTGATGTGATTCCTTTCGACCATATTCCAGACTCTCCGAAGGCAGAACGTCGGCAAAGAAAACTCGCAAATCTCATTGATGTGTGCTTCCAGGCGAAAGAAGTATGGCTTTGGCGCTACTTCGGTCATTGCGAAATAGAGCATCCCCAGCGTCAAACTTTCTTGAATTGCTTGGTGACCCGTCTTGTTGCTACCTTCATTCCAAAGCGCCTTATCTATGCTTTGCTTCACAAAATCCTGACTTATTATAATAAGAAACACGTCACCTATTATAATAATGTGATGATTTCGGCCGACCATATTCCCGTAGTCGACCTTGAAAATTTAGTCAAACGCCCCTTTGGTCCATTGCAAGTTAATGTGCCATCAAACTTAGAAAGCTATCTCAAATACCATTATCCGACACTTAAGAAATATATGACTGAAGAAGAAATTGCACGATATAGTCACGCACCCCAAGTGTTAAAGTTTTGAAGAATGAATGGAGTAGTAAAATGAAGTGAGTCAAATTACCGAGTAAAGTGAATCAAATTATCGAGTAAAATGAGGCAGATTGCAGTGTGATTTCAGTCAGTTTGTTTTTTCGTTTTAGTGGAGTTTGAGAACCACATCATTTATAACACAAAGAAAACTGCGCTATATTCGTGTGAGTATAGCGCAGTTTCCTATTATTATTCCAATGCAATCATCATCGGTTTAGTTTCCAAGTGACTCCATCTTTCGTATCTTTTACTTCAAAACCAGCCTCAGAAAGTGCATCACGTATCTTGTCACTGGTCGCCCAATCCTTATCCGCCTTTGCCTTAGCACGCAAATCTAACACCATGTCTACCACCTTTCCATAGGCTTCTTCGCGTGCTTCGTTGTTGTCACCCTTTTCGTTTTTCAAGCCCAAAAGGTTGAAAGCAAAGAGTTTCATCGCTTCACTTAGCTCATGAAGGCTATCAGAATCAATCGTAGTTTTATGGTCAAGAAGAGTATTTATGAGGTGACATGCTTCGAAAAGATAGCTGATTACGAGTGGCGTTTGCAAGTCGTCATTCATTGCATCATAGCAACGTTGGCGGAAATTCTTAACAAACTGCTGGGTCTCTGCATCGCAATGATCGCTCACAGGAACGCGTTCGAGGTCATCAAAGGCATTCATCAGTCTCTCATATCCTTTCTGAGCAGCTTCCAAAGCCTCATTAGAGAAGTCGACAGTACCACGATAATGTGCCGAAAGAATAAAGAAACGAATCGTCATTGGGCTATAAGCTTGGGTCAAACTTGCATGATTCCCGGTAAAGAATTGTTCCAAAGTGATAAAGTTTCCCAAGCTCTTTCCCATCTTTTGACCATTGATCGTGATCATGTTATTATGCATCCAATAGTGTACCATTTGGTCTCCTTGGCTTGCAACTGCTTGTGCTATTTCGCATTCATGATGTGGAAAGATGAGGTCCATACCGCCTCCATGGATATCGAAATGACTGCCCAAATACTTCCTTCCCATAGCCGTGCACTCGCAATGCCAGCCAGGAAAGCCAACACTCCAAGGGCTTGGCCATCGCATAATGTGTTCAGGCTGCGCCTTCTTCCATAGTGCAAAGTCCACCTGATGCTTCTTTTCGCTGACGCCTTGAAGCTCTCGGCTGTTATTTATCAAGTCCGTTAGGTTGCGACCCGATAGGATTCCATACCTGTGGTCATTGTTATATTTCACTACATCGAAGTAAATGCTGCCGTTACTCTCATAGGCATAGCCGTTGTTTAGAATCTCTTTTACGAGTTCTTCCTGTTCAATGATGTGCCCAGTAGCATGTGGTTCAATCGAAGGTGGCAACACATTGAGCGCTTCCATGGCTGCATGATAGCGGTTAGTATAGTGTTGTGCTATCTCCATTGGCTCCAGTTGTTCGAGTCTTGCCTTTTTTTCTATCTTGTCATCTCCTTCATCTGCATCGTGCTCTAAATGCCCAACGTCGGTTATATTGCGTACATATCTCACCTTATATCCTATGTGTTGCAGATAGCGGAATAGGATATCAAACGTTATTGCGGGTCGAGCGTGCCCCAAATGTGGGTCACCATAGACGGTCGGTCCACATACATACATGCCCACATTAGGTGCATGTTGCGGTTTGAACAGCTCTTTATGGCGTGTCAATGTATTATAAATGATGAGATTTTGTTCCATATTTCGAATGATTAATAACAACGAATGCAAAGTTAATGGAAAAAAGATGAATGGCAAAACAAACGCTTTTTTAATTTGATGTCGGCTTGAATTATACCCTCGATAAAATCAAATCATCTCATAGGAAAAGTGTAATCCACGCAATGTTTGCCATTCCTTTGCACCTTTTCTTATGCCTTTTATTTTGTAATCCATCCTTTTTGTTGTAATTTTGCAACAGAAATCAATTTGAAACAACATATCGGTATGAATATAGAAAACGCAATATCAAGTTCTGTTCTCCTTGTAGTGAAAGAACTTTATGGCCAGGATGTGCCGGCAACAATGGTGCAACTGCAGAAGACACGTAGTAACTTTGAAGGCAATCTCACGTTGGTTGTGTTCCCCTTCTTAAAGCTTTCAAAGAAGAATCCCGAGCAAACGGCGCAGGAAATTGGCGAAGCTCTGGTGAAGAAATGTAGTGCAGTGTCTTCTTTCAACGTAGTAAAAGGGTTCTTAAACCTTGTTGTTGGCAAAGACGCTTGGCTGAGTTTGCTTAATGATATCAATGCCGATGAGAAGTTTGGTGAAAAGAAAGTATCCGATGATTCGCCATTAGTGATGATTGAATATAGCTCACCTAACACGAACAAACCATTGCATTTGGGTCATGTTCGCAATAATCTTTTGGGCTGGTCTTTGGCTCAAATCATGCATGCTAACGGCTATAAAGTAGTCAAAACCAATATCGTTAACGACCGCGGTATACACATTTGTAAGTCTATGTTGGCTTGGTTGAAGTGGGGAAATGGCATTACTCCCGAGCAAGCGGGCAAGAAAGGCGACCACTTAATCGGTGATTTCTATGTGGCTTTTGACAAACATTACAGAGCCGAATGCGAGCAACTCAAAGCACAATACATACAAGAGGGCTTGTCAGAAGAGGCTGCTACCGAGAAGGCTAAAGCCGAAGCGCCTCTCATTAAGGAGGCACATGCCATGTTGGTAAAATGGGAACAGGGCGACAAAGAGGTCAGAGCACTCTGGGAAAAGATGAATAATTGGGTCTATGCTGGCTTTGATGAGACCTACAAAACACTTGGAGTGGGCTTCGATAAGATTTATTATGAGTCAGAAACTTACCTTGAAGGCAAGAAAAAGGTTGAGGAAGGACTCGCTAAAGGCCTATTCTTCCGCAAAGAAGACAATAGTGTTTGGGCCGACCTTACAAACGAAGGACTGGATCAAAAGTTGCTACTTAGAAGCGATGGCACATCGGTTTACATGACACAAGATATCGGAACAGCCGATATGCGCTTTAAGGATTACCCGATAGATAAGATGATTTACGTCGTGGGTAATGAGCAAAACTATCACTTCCAGGTGCTTTCCATCTTGTTAGATCGCCTTGGTTTCAAGTGGGGTAAAGCCTTAGTACACTTCTCTTACGGTATGGTTGAACTGCCAAATGGTAAGATGAAGAGCCGCGAAGGCACTGTTGTAGACGCTGATGACCTTGTAGCGGCGATGATAGATGACGCTCGTAAGACAAGCGATGAACTCGGAAAGTTCAAGGATATGACCGAAGAAGAGAAACAAAACGTGGCTCGTATCGTTGGCTTGGGTGCCTTGAAATACTTTATTTTGAAGGTAGATGCACGCAAAAATATGCTGTTTAACCCTGAAGAAAGCATTGATTTCAATGGTAATACAGGGCCTTTCATCCAATATACCTACGCGAGAATACGTTCTATTTTGCGTAAGGCTGAGGCCGAAAACATCACACTTCCCGAGACGTTGAGCATGGATGCACCTCTCAATGAGAAAGAAATCCAACTCATTCAAAAGCTCAATGACTTTGGTGCTGCAGTCGAACAAGCGGGTAAGGACTATAGTCCAAGTGGCATAGCCAACTATTGTTACGAGCTAACGAAAGACTTTAATCAGTTCTATCACGATTATAGCATCCTCAATGCCGACTCAAACGGCGAGAAGATTACACGTCTTGTGTTGGCCAAGAACGTAGCAAAGGTCATCAAAAATGGCATGGAACTGCTCGGAATCGAAGTTCCAGAACGTATGTAAACCCCTTTTTCAATCCCTCCAAATGGAGGGGATTGATGGGTTTAGACACGTGTCTTGTTTTATCTTCTGAATCGTTTTACATCACAAATCGTTATATCTTTGGCAAAGAAACACGAATTATCAGATGTCCCAGACTGGCGAAACGATACGGTTTTGCCATTGGCTGAGGACGTAGAAGCGTATGCCTGGGCAGTCGATGCGGCTTGTTCGGGCAACCCAGGTCCTATGGAATACCAGGCCGTCGACCTGCAAACGGGAGCACGTGTGTTTCATTTCGGCCCCATGTATGGCACAAATAACATTGGCGAATTCCTTGCTATTGTCCACGCTTTGGCTTTGATCGACAAGCAAGGTGACCGCAATCGTGTTGTCTATTCAGACAGTTATAACGCCATTTTGTGGGTAAAGAACAAGAAATGTAAAACGAAATTAGACCGCAATTCGCAAACCGAAGCCCTCTTTCAAATTGTAGAACGCGCCGAGAACTGGCTGCGTACGCATCAGGTAATGACGCGGGTGATGAAATGGGAAACCAAGAAGTGGGGGGAGGTTCCCGCCGATTTTGGGCGCAAGAAGTAAATCATCATGCAATGAAATGCCGCATTTTATTTAGCGAAATGACGCAAATTGTCGTGTGAAATGCCTTGTTTTACACGATAAAATGACGCAGATTTTGCGGTTATTTAACGCCGTTTGCAAAGTGTTTGTAGTTCAACGCTGTAGGCGTTGTACTTTTGATAGCCCAGGGTTGGCACCAGCCTACCCTGGGTTATGCATGTAGTGAGGAGGTCAACGCCATAGGTGTTGTGCTTTTTCTGCGTGGAATGCCGTGATAAAACGACAAAGAATAAAAGGTACAACGCCTACAGCGTTGTTCTCGCTAATGGCAAATAACCCAGGGTAGCCTTCGCTTTCGCTCGCCAACCCTGGGCTATCAAAAGTACAACGCTTACAGCGTTGCGTAGTTGCAACATTTACAATGGTGGATGTATTCATTTGGATATTGGCATAACACTCATAGTGTTGCGTGGTGAGCGCATTCATTATGGAGGATATATCCATTGAAATAATGGTGCATTTTGCTATTAATTTATTCGCATGTTGGCATCAATTGTATTACAAAATGCACGTTTCAACGCCGTAGGTGTTGCGTTTTTGATAGCCCAGGGTTGCCAAACGATAGT
>ERZ773037.1801-NODE-1801-length-10933-cov-3.369002_pt1 | contig 10933 bp, 14 predicted proteins | sample MGYA00511466_ERZ773037 | MGnify/ENA primary metagenome ERZ773037 (study PRJEB29015, sample SAMEA2738146) | human oral metagenome | biome: human oral; feature: human-associated habitat; material: saliva | place: China | collected 2202 ...
CATTATTTCAGTCAAAATGCTCGAATTTCTGGTCACACCGACTGCGATGCCTGCCGGTATCCATTTGCCGACCTCTGCAGCAAAAACTCTTGAAGGCGAACTAATTCCAAGTGCCTTTTTAGCTGACGATAAAGCCTTCGACGCAAGATTTCTCATTGAACTAAATAGTCTACCAGCTGCACCGGCAATACCCCTGATAATTCCGGAGACAATGTGGCTGCCTATATTGTGCCATCCGCCGGATGTAAATGCGCTTTTCATCCTCGATACAGCTCCTTTAGCTTTGTTCCACATAAGGCTTGGCAGCCTTAAGAGGCCGGATACAATTGCAACTACAATTTGGCCACCAATACTTGTGATTACTCCCCAAGCTGATCTAAAGCCTTGGATCATATGTACTATAGCTGTAGCTCCCGCGTTAAATAGAAACGTTGGGAGATTAGCTAGTGCATTAAGTATTGTCGTTCCCAAACTCTGTGCAGCACTAAACAACGCCCCAACGCCCCCTCTTAGGGCTCCCGCTATACTGCGCACTATAGTGCTACCAAGACTCAACCAGTTAAACGCTGTAAATGCATTCCATATAGCTCTCAATATCTGAGGTATATTTGCAATTAGTGTCGGAATAGCTTGGATTATGCCTTTTGCTAATGTAATGATTATTTTTACACCCGTAACAAGCAGTTTCGGAGCATTATCATTGATAATACCTGCTATGTTGGTTATTATCTGCGGCAATTTTTGTATCAAAATCGGCAGTGAGTTTGCTAGTCCTTGTGCAAGCTTAAGCAGCATATCCGCTCCGGCGCTTATAAATTTACCCGCATTACTTCTGAGCGATGCAGTGAACTGCGTAATCATATCCAGCCCTTTGGATATCAGTTTAGGCATATTAGCGCCTAAGCTATTACCTATTTGGCCAAATAATTGCGGAAATGTACTGCCTATCACACTTACGATTCCCTTAGCTATATTGCCTAGCGCCGGTAACAGGTTGCTCAGGAATGTACCTGTAGACGTTACCAGTTGCTGTAACGTTTGACTTACGTCTCTTCCGAGGGTTAGATTGCCCAAGAAGTTCTTTGCTGAAGCTTTCATCATGTTGAACGAACCAGATATGGTACTTGCCGCTTCCTTAGCTGTTGTGCCGGTTATACCCATCTGCGTTTGGATCGCGTGAATAGCCTGTGTTACGTCAGAGAAGCTGCTGATATCGTACTTCTTGCCGGTTAGCTTTTCGGCATCATTTAGAAGCCTCTGCAGCTCACCTTTGGTACCGCCATATCCTAGCTTGAGGTTATCAAGCATTTGATACTGCCCTCTAGCAAGAGACTGATATGTCTGCGTGATCATATTTATATCGGAGCCCATTTTGTTAGCATTATCCGACATGTCCGTAATTGCTTGATTAGACAATCTTGCTGCCTTTTTGGTGTTCCCACCGAGCGAGCTAATCATAGCAGCCGAAAATGATGTTACATTTTCCATATATTCATTAGCTGACATTCCTGCAGTCCTAAACGCTTGCGAAGCATACTGCTTCACTCTTCCGGCAGAGCCTTTGAATAGCGTTTCAACACCGCCTAGAGACTGCTCCAGTTTCGCACCCTCAAAAATTGCAGTTTTCAGAACCTTTCCTATTCCTGCTGCAACTATCGCTGCTTTTATTTTGCTGCCTAATCCTTTTCCGAGCGATGTACCGGCGCTATCGATATCTCCGCCCATCGATTTTTTAAGCATATCGCCAATACCTTTTGCGGATGGGATAACTTGTACATATGCTTTTCCTAATTCAGTTGCCATTTATATCCCTCCTACGAGCTTTTCCCTTGCCGCCTCATAATCTTCCGCAGATTCAAATACAATATTTTGGTGTGCATCTAAAGATGACTCGCTATAACCTTGCCGTAGCCACTGAGATATACAAGCAGGGCGATTCCTGTTTTTTTCAGCATCTTCAGTCTTTGACCACAGCAGCAGATTCACAACATCAAAAATGGAAGCTAATAAAAAAGTATCGGGTGTTACTGTAAGTCCCGATACTTTTATCTTTATTCTGCTTGTATTTCTTAGTCCCGCTGCAAGCCTTGCAACCAATCTGGCCGGTAGTGCGCGAATATCAAAGATGTGATAAGTTTCTGCGAAATCGCAAATTAATGCATCTTCATCAAGATTAATGTAACCGGCAAGGGCGATTAGTTTTTTAATTCTTGACTTACCCTAAATATTTCGCTAAGCTCTTTCTCGATCACTTTGCCCGGTACAATTCCATCTTCGGTTCTAACATGATCGTACAGTCTCTTCTTTTCCTCTTGACCAAAAAGTAACGTTATTACTAAAGATATCTTCAAAGGATCATCATCAAGCTCTGCGAGCGCATCAATTAGTTCCATGTTGTCCAGTTTTTCGATTTCGATATTAAAAACGAAACCGCTTTCCGTTTCGCCACTTACGTATTTCTTATCTGCCATATTTCAAAGCTCCTTATGCTTTCTCAATATACTCATAGTGAGTATTTTCAGTTCCATCAGGTTTTGCTGTAATCGTTATCTCATACCCGATAACAGCATCATCTTTGTACTCAACTTCGCCTACATCCGATATTTGTCCAACCGGTATCACAAGCCTCTTCAGATACCCGCCTTTCAGGACAGTTTCTACAACGTAAATACCATCTTCAGCTTCTGCAGAATTTGACTTGATTGTAACCTTGTCAGCCAATGTTCCTGTTACATTGCTGCTACCGAAGACGGTTTTTAGCACCTCAACATTGAGTGCCTCTATCAAGGTCATTTCAAACTTATCCGTTTTCTCCTTAAGCAGGGATGCTACTGTATTACCACCCCAAGCTTTGACGTCATCTGTATCTATCTTGTTCTCGTTTTTTACACCATCATCGCTGATATACCCAAGCGATTTAAACGCTTTGTCAAGTGCTGTTTTAGCATCCGTTGGGACTGCCGTTCCTAGAGGTGCTCTAAAGATCGCTCCACCCACTTTGGGTTTTCCAGCGGTAACATATGCCGAATTTACATTTGCTGCCATTTGCATTTCCTCCTAATTTTTATAATAAGTGATATCGTATACAGCTTGGTATCTATACCGCCCTGTATCGGTATCTGTAAAATTGTAATCTGAGTTCAACTCTGCCTTGATAACGTCTCCCATACCCTCAGCTATTTTATTTACAGCAATCTTCACTTCTTCATTGAGTTTTGCTGCCTTCAGTTTCGAGGTTTCATACGATTGTATCGCTATTGTTGCTGTGCTTACTCCTACTGATTCAGCTCCGCCAGTTTTTTCGATTAATACAAAAGTTTTTCCGCCATCTTTCGGTTCTTCCATATACACTTTAGTTGGGGCTAGTTGTTTTTTTAGCCATTCAAACAGTATCAACTCAATCATTACTAACCTTTCATAGCTTTTAACAGCGTATTGTTTTTTGAGTTATCTTTTCGCGCTTTTATGGTTTTCGCATGCACAGATGCATTTACACGATTTTTACCGACATGTGTGGTTACTTCATAACCATCACCACATCTATTTTGGATTCTTTTTGCATGTCTGTTGCACTCTTCCATGATTCCATCTGACCTCAGTAACTCTCTTACACCACTTCTATTTAATTTGAATTTAGCCATAATATTTCACCTGCACTTGCTTATTCCACGATAGCGGGAGCATTTCTTCTATGCCCTCCACAGGTTCTCCCACAACCTTGAATGTTTTTCCAAAAAACTCAACAAGGCAATCCGTCCAGGTGTGAGTATCGCCCTTTGGAATTGCAAGCTTATAGATAACCTCATCGCTTTTAATTGAGTGTTGTGTAATTATGTCGTCAGAAGATACTGGTGCGACAAGTACATTGTGAATAGCAACCGGTGTTTCATCATATATATTTGCATCAAATTCATCTTTACCCCTAACTATTTTTTCATAGAGTATTACGGTAATGCCTTTAATCTCCATATATATCAATCACTCCCAGTTTCTGTTTTCTCAGCCCTAGCCGTGACAATTCCGACTCTTTGATAAATAGCCCACCCCCAGGTATTAAAAATGTACCTGACGTGGTATACCCCATTGCTGATTGTGAGAACTGTACCATCGGTTCTGTGTCGGTTGATGTCATAAGCGTTCTAGCTACAACATCAACCGTGACTGACTTGGTGACATTTAATAATGCCGGAGAATCTTTTATCATTTTATCCAGATCCTTACCTACCATATTTGCTTCATGTCTCAAGCTGTCGCATACAATTGGCAGGAGCGCTTCTGCACGCTCCTGCTCACTTGTTGTCAATGTTTTCCACAACGCTTTGATATCTTCAATGGTTGCATAGTTATTCATACTTATGCCCTCTTGCCGCGACCTTTTCTTGTTGTCTTCGATTTTGGTTTTTCAACGTCTTCAGGTTCAACGTCTTCAGGTTCAATTACAGTCTCATCAACTTCTTCCCAAAACCCGCCTGAAATCGAGGCATCTACCTCGATTACTTCTCCGGTTACTTTATTTATGTATTTCATGATTTATCCTTTCTTGATGATTCTTGCAAAAGCTGTCGGATCCAGAATGCCCCATCCGATATACGTCTCGGCTCTTAGATACACCTGGTTATAGGCCTTGAGATCCTTGCCACTCTGATCAGGATCGCCATAAGGGATAATCTCAAGTGGAATTTCTTTTGCGAAGCCCCATTTGAACGCTGATGCGAAGTCGCCAACGTAACCTGCGGCATTATTTGCGTAAGAAACCGTGCTGTTTACGTTGCACGATGTCCCGCCTAAAGCTGCAGGGCTAGCTCCGAATCTGAATTCCGGATACTGCGGAACTCCATTTACCTTAATTTTAGCAAGCTCACTCCCAAAGTTTTTTGATAGCGCAAAACCGGTAACATCATATTCTCCGATTGCCAGAGCTGCTGTTTCGAGTACCGCCTCTTCCGTTCCTGCCACGTAATCGACTTTAGTTACACCGGTCGCTGTGTCGAAGCTGTTAGTTCCAATCAATGAGGATACCTGCTTGTCTCGAGGATTAATTCCGTGCATAGCCATGATGTCAAGGCCTCTTGCAACCTTTTTTGAATATCCATCGTTAAAGGCTGTAAGAATATCGAGCTTCTTTTCTTCGGATGCATACACAAATTCATCCGACACTCTTGCGCCATACTCAACTTTAAGAGGTGCAACCTTGACGGGTTCAGCCTTTAACTTCCCTGCAGACTTTTTTCCACCCTCTGCAACGAGATTCACTTCATCGTCCATCGAAAAGACGAATATGCTATTACCTGTAAAAGCAATAGGAATCTGCGCGGATAGCTGCGCTAAGGTTGAATGTCCTTTCACTTTAGTGAATAAATCCTCTACAACTTCCGGCTCGAACATTGTGCTCATCTGTAGTACATCTGCCATTTTTGTTTCTCCTTTACATCTTTAAATTGCCTAACATCGTTTTCAGACCAGCCTTTTTCATATCATCTCCGGATGGCTCAGTGTCTTTGAGCGGTTGAGATTTTGGCTTACCTAAAAACTTCTTAAATGATTCTGCATCTTTTTTCAAAGCCTCTTCATCGTCTCCGGAGAGCCTATCTGCAACTTCAAAAGGTATACCCGCTTCTCTTGCAACTTTGATTTTCAAATCAGCTTTTTCATAGCTTGTAATCTTAGACTGCAGGTCAGTTACTTTTTTTTCATGTCCAGACTGCTTTTCTGTGAATTCTTTAATCTGCTTGTTCTGAGATGCAATTGTTTTCTCAAGTGTCGCATTTTTTGACTTGATATCATCATAGTCACTATACTGTTGAGTAAACTTTTCTTTTTCTCGAGTAATGCGAGCTTGAATCGCATTATCGAACTCTTCTTGCGTTGTGATCGGTGTAAAATCACTCATTATTCCACCTGTCCTTTCTCCCACTTAACCGGGTGGTATCCGTAAATATCTAAAAAACAGCCCAATATGGACTGTTTTAATAGCTTATTGTTTGCTTTTCATATATCTTGCTTTCAGAGCACTGCCAATATGCCAGGATAACACTATCCATCAAGGCTATTTCCATGCCATCTACTAGTGACCTGTAGCCAAATCCACCATTTGAACCGATAGCTCTTTTGTCGCAATTGCTTATCATCTGCACTAAAGACGGCTGGCCGGCATGGCATATTTTTTGGGAATACAGTCCTTGTTCAAACGCTGCATTTGCATTGATAATTTCCTTGACCGTTGGCCAAATCGGCGCTCTTAACCGCATATCTCTCATATCCGAGTCAAGTAATTCTTGCCCATTAGCTCCATCTACGACAACTATATCTACATGAGGATTCATCATATATGGGATCATCCATTCGTTGCCGGCTCGTGTTGGTCTGCAGTCGATGCATTCAACGAATATGCGATCATCTTTCGTCCTTGAAGCTATTGACATGGCCACATTAGAGCCGTCACGACCATATTTGACGCCTATATATAATTTCCCATGTAATTCAGGCATGCTTTGTACTTGAAGTTCTTCCCACTCGGCTTTGCTTATAGCTGATTTCTGGTTATATCTTAGCCACAAACCTAGTCTCTGTATGTTGAAATCAGTATCATCATTACCGACCTCATCAAGGATTTTTCTCTCGCTCAGGATTGTACCGAGTGATGGGTTAGTTTCGTACCAAGCCTCTTTGTCCTTTGGATTTGTTTTCTCCTCTATGGACCATTCCGCCCAGCCGGTATTGACTGTTTCGCCTGCAAGTGTTTTTTGTCGCAATTTTGTAAATACTGTGCCGGAACTGACCGGAGTGGGCGGGGTACCGCAATATATCGTCTGTGGATTACTGCTATCTGACACCACATATTTAAGTGCAGATTCCTGATCGTCAGTATACTCCTGCGCCTCGTCTATGATCAGCAAATCGAATCCTTCTCCAAGACCACCTTTTGATGTTCTTGTCCTAAACTCAATTTTGCCTCCGCCCTCAATTTCGATATGTTCCTTACCGAATGCCCGGTAAGATGACACAATCTTAATTTTGGCCTTTGTCAGCAAGTCCAACAACCTTTCCCACGCTGCATGAGTTGTAGTTGTTCGGTGTGCTGTATGCAGTATTTTTTCACCGTGTTTAAGTCCCCACATTTCACGTATAGCTATAACTTCATTTTTGCCATTTCTGCGTGGTACTGAATACCCGAATTTTGTATGTATCCATAGCTTGTCAGTATTCCGAGCAAGTATGTCATAGAGCAGTAGCTCCTGCCACTCTTGCGCCTTCTTGCCGGTTTTATTGTATAATTTGACGGCTTCGTTGCCCTTTGTCCTGTGATACGGTAAGACTACAGACCCGGTTGGTATCTGCCGACCTTTCCGGATCTCTGTCATGCTGTTACCTCCATTCTTGATAAGTTATGGGGTGACTGATGGGAATCGAACCCATGATGTCGGGATCACAATCCGATGCCTTAACCACTTGGCCACAGTCACCATATTGACATCTGAAGTATGAGATGATATATTCAGATTAAACAGAGGAGCTTCTATCCCCGCCACCCATTTTTTCTTGTGGGGGGGACAGGAGTTCCTCTTTTATATTCTTTCAAAAACATTAATTATTCGATTGTTCTTGAGAACAATTACGCCTTTCAAATGTTTTAAGCGTTCACTTCTAAATCCATTTTCTATATCTGAAAATATCCTTTCTTTTTCCAGTTGACACGAATTAATCTCTAATGCTACGTAGTTTGCTTGCCCTTTGGTTTCACGCAAATTATTGTAAATAGTGTTTTTACCACCTCCGGTCGGTGTTTTTTTATCAATTTTGTATTTGCCATCAAGCAAATAATCAGGTGTCTTTACTCCTTGCGGATCATTGATTTTAGGCAGCATTTGAAGATTTCCACCTATTCGATTGACTATTTCTTTGCCTGTTTCCAGTTCATCATGTGTATATTCCAAGATGTTTCTTTTTCCATCAAGTACATATTTAGTCCCATCAATCACGTATTCGTTTTTATCCGATAATACTTTGCCATCAATTTTGTATTTTTCTCTTACCTCCAAAGTGTCAACACACGGCCTATTCTCGTCTCTTGCTATGCGCTTTAGCCTCCTGATTTCAGCATCCATCTCTCCGGAAAGCTCTTTTACACGTTCAATCCTTGCTGCCTTTTCCGATTCAAACTCTTTCTTGCTCCAGACATCTGTGTACTTGCCTTTCATACTCCTGAATAGCACCATGCATTTACAATAATCATGCCTTCGAAAAAAGTCGGCCGGCTGCTCTCCGTACTCATATTCTCCTGCGAGACTAGCGCACCAGTCGCAGCACTTCCCAACTTCTCGGCGAATTACGATAGTCTTTAGTCCAACCTTAGCCGAGCTTCTGGCATTTTCTCTGACAAAATCGTCGTAATAAGCTTGAGTTATATTTTTTATCGGCTCATCAAGATACCTCTTCATTGCCTCTTCAGCAATATCTTTTCGAGTTTTACTCATCCTCTTCAGTTCCTGCATTGTATGCTTCGACAAAGTTATTTATAAGCGATTCAATTCTTTCTTCCGGAAACGGCGAAATAATCGTTTTGATATGAATACCGGCATTTTGGTGTTCCGTTTCAAGGACTTCAGCGGCCGCTTGATTAACTATCGTGTGTATATTTATCATTAGCGGTTTTATTGCTTTTTCGGCGATATTCCAATACATTTTCCCATTTGGCAAAATGTCCGGCTTAATATTATCTTGCAAGGCCCTAACCCCGATATCTCCTAACCTTTTGCATAATGTAATGACATCTTTTTGAGTCGCTATGTTTTTTTCAATTCTCCGATTTAACCCTCTTATAATCATATCGACAGCTATATATTCGCTGAATGATTCATCAATCATTTCTTTGAGCTTGATACCTATATCAACCATAGCGCCTCCTTAATTGTTGCTTGCTATACCTGTGATATCTCTTAAGGTTTCTTTATCCAGATATTCCGGCACTGCCTGATTAAGCTTGATTGCTCCATCACCTATGCTGCTTAACATAGCTGCATCCGGCTCGAACACAGGTTCCCATTTTGCCGTAGTCAGATACAACTGCCTACGCTTAAATGCGTAATTGTCTCTTACACATGCGGCTAAATAGCCCGCATTGAGGAAGCCTGCGCTGAAGTTCCTTTGTGCCTTTTTTGCATACAGCCTCAGTGTCTCATGCGATGCCTTAATAGCTTCCTGTGACGATGGATTATCCGTTACGAACCCCAAATCATCCATGGTCAAGCCTGTTTCACCTGCAAAAAGTGAAGCGAACATTTTTAGCTGTTCTGTGTGTGGCTGCATGGACTGCTGCGTAAATTGCCCGAACTTCGGTTCTCCGTCATTTCTGTTACCTGATTTCGAAAGTGTGAACATAGCCGACATCGCCGCCTGCCATTTATCAAGTATTTCTACGTCACGATCGAGTCCGGTTACCCATTTTTGCGGGAAACTAAAAAATTCGGCAGATATTTCCGAGCGTTTAATCGTCCTGGATGCCGATGCCATGATCGACATACAAGCGCGGCTTATTCTCGACCTTCCGAACGGTCTATTTGCATCAGGTCTGTAAATTATCGGCACTAATAACGGATAAGGCGCCGGGTTATCGTATATTTCTGCCCCTGATCGCTTGTTGTAAATAATCGTGGATTCAGCTGTAAAATATGCCTCGATCTCTGGGTTGTTATAATCATCCCTCTTCAGCACTGCATATCCTTCCAGGAGCATGTTTGTGACCGGATCCAGCACACCAGTTGCATCATCTCCGTTTATCACCTGCAGACGAGGATAACCATCTGCATCCGGAACTATATAGATAAACGAGCATGATGCGATTAGCGCTCCCAATATCGCACTATCGAACAACACATCAGGATTATTTGATTGATATATGCTATTAATTTCGAAGTAGTCGTTAGCAAATTCTCTAAACACGAGTCTGTCAGCGACACTATCAACAGCTTTTCCGCACCAGCCAAGAGTAGACATCATATTTCTGAGTTTTGGCGGTGTAGATATACCGAAATCCGGAACGCGATGTTTCATCGAGTAATACATGTATCGTGTCTTAACCCGACCCCTCTTGATTAATAATTTTTTTCTTAAATAGTCGATACCTTTGTATGCCATTTTTATCTCCTAAATTTTTTTATTACACCCCCATCGCCCGAGGTAGCGTGTGTTTTTTTTCGTAGTGACGGCGTGAAGGTCACCGTCGCCGCAGGGTAGGGTATCATCCCCCCATGTTTCCAGCTTGAAAAAATTTCGTTAAAATGTTTAAAAATTTCTCCAATCTACGCTTTGAGGAAGAACTCTATTATTAATTATTTCCATCTCTCCTGTCGGTGTTACTTTGTTGTTCAGAAGCTTGTCCGATTTCGTCCGATTGCAAGTCCAATGAGCGAGTTGAAGGTTCTCGATGTCGCTCGGATGTCCGCCTTTTGCAACCGGAATTATATGATCAATACATGCTGATAATGGATGTGGATACTTCAGTGAAAAATCCACGGGGCGGCCGCAGATTCCACAAACCGACTGGGTGGCATAAATCTTTTTCTTGTTCCTTTCAAAGGTACCCCGGTGGGTACTATTTTGATCAGGGCGGGGTATATTTTGCTGCAAAGCAACAGCAACTACTCCACTTGAGGATTTACTCACTGTCCCTGTAGCTTCGGTACTGCTAATATCAAGTGGTTCAGTCATTCTTCGTGTGCTTGATATTCCCATCGCAGATGCCATTTTCTGTTGCTGCAGTTCCTCGATTGCCTTTTGTACTTCTATTTTTTTCAATAAATTGTATCCGGCAGCACCCGCCGTTTTGCGACTGCAGCCATATGCTTTTTGGTAAGCTTGCGTGGCGTTAAAGCACGTCACATAATAAGCACAAAATAATTTTTGCTTAGATGTAAGAAAATTATTTTTGACGAGA
>ERZ773037.1807-NODE-1807-length-10912-cov-20.161371_pt1 | contig 10912 bp, 10 predicted proteins | sample MGYA00511466_ERZ773037 | MGnify/ENA primary metagenome ERZ773037 (study PRJEB29015, sample SAMEA2738146) | human oral metagenome | biome: human oral; feature: human-associated habitat; material: saliva | place: China | collected 2202 ...
CGACGCGCTGGCGCTGGCCGCCCGAGAGCTGTCCGGGGAGCGCGTCGAGGGCGCTGGAGGGCAGGCCAACCAGCGAGATTAGCTCTTTCACGCGCTTGGCTCGCGAGGCCTCGTCCCCAATGCCGTGCACCCGCAGCGGGTCAGCGAGCTGATCCGCAACGTGCATACGGGGGTTGAGGGCGGTCGCCGGGTCCTGGAAGACCACGGAGACGACACGTCCGATACGACGACGCGCGTCGGCACCACGCTTCGTGACTTCCTCGCCGTTAAAGAACACCTGGCCCTTCGTCGGCATCTGCAGGCCACACATGACGTTCGCGGTCGTGGACTTGCCACAGCCGGACTCACCGACGATGCCGAGCGTCTGTCCGCGCTCGATGCGCATGTTGACGCCACGCACCGCGTAGACCTTGTTGGGCTTGAACAGGGAGCCGGTACGCGAGGTGAAGGTCACCTCAACGTCCTTCAGCTCGATGATCGGAGTAGTGTCGCTCATCGGGTTTCCTCCTTCCCGGTGGTTTCCTGCGTGGCGATCTCATCACGGGACGGCAAAGCCGCGTACACGTGCTCGGGACCGACCTCGGTGAGGACCGGATGGATGTCCAGGCCGTAATCAGGGTGCGAGGACCTGGGAGCGAAGCGGTCGCCGACCGGGAAGTCACGAGGCGAGGGCACCGTGCCGGGGACCTGGTGCAGTCGCCCGGAGCCGGCCTCGATGGACAAGACCGCGCCCAGCAGGCCGCGCGTGTACTCGTGGGTGGGGTGCGTGAGCAGTTCCTTCGTGGGGGCCTGCTCGATGACCTGACCGGCGTACATGACCGTAATGTGGTGGGCCACCTCGGCGACGAGCGCCAGGTCGTGGGACACGAAGATCATGGCGAAGCCGAGCTTCTCGCGCAGCTCGTTGAGCAGTGCGATGACCTGCTTCTGGACGGTGACGTCCAGGGCGGTGGTCGGCTCGTCCGCGATGATGAGCTTCGGGTTGCGCGTCAGGGCCATGGCGATCAGGACGCGCTGGCGCTGGCCGCCCGAGAGTTCGTGCGGGTAGGACTCAAGCGTGCGCTTGGGATCCAGGCCCACGAGTTTGAGGAGGTCCTCGGCGCTGCGTGTGCCGCCGCGGCTAGTCAGCTGCTTCATCTGAGTCCTGATCAGCATGGCGGGGTTCAGGGAGGACAGGGCGTCCTGGTAGATCATCGCCATCTCGTGACCGAGCAGCGCGCGGCGTTCTTCAGCGGACTTCTCCAGCAGATTCTCTCCCTCGTAGAGGATCTCACCCGTGATCTGCGCCTTGGGATCGATGAGGCCCATGATGGTCAGGGCCGTGATCGACTTGCCGCAGCCGGACTCGCCGACGAGGCCCATGGTCTCGCCGGGGCGCACCTTGAAGCAGACGTGGTCGACGACGTTGACGTCGCCGTGGCGCTCGAACTTGATGCACAGGTCCTTGACTTCCAGCAGCGGCGTCGCCTCGAAGGACGCCTCGAAGCGGTCGGTGCGCTTTTCTTCAACGGCCTCAAGGTCGTCCAGGCGAGCCTGGAGGGACTCGGCCTGCTCGGCGTAGGCGCGGCGCGGGTCGAGCAGGAGCTTGTCAGCCTCGCGGTCGGAGTCCTTATCGACCTGGGCGACCGCAACCGAAGCGGGCGCGGCGACCATGGCGTCAGTGATGCCCTCGGAGAGGATGTTCAGGCACAGGACCGTGATCATGATGAACAGGCCGGGGAAGAAAGCCGTCCACCACTTACCCAGGAGGACCGACAGGTTCGACGAGGCCTCGGACAGGACGTTGCCCCACGTGGCCACCGTGGTCGCCTGGAGGCCCGACCCGATGAAGGTCAGGGAGGCCTCGAGAATGATCGCGTCGGCGACAAGGACGGTCGCGAAGACCAGGACCGGAGCTGCCGTGTTGCGCATGACGTGCTTGACCAGGATCCACGGGGCGCGGGCACCCGAGACGATCACGGCACGAACGTAGTCTTCGCCGTAGGCGGCCATGACGTTCGCGCGGACGATACGCGACAGCTGCGGAATGTAGACGAAGGCGATCGAGCAGATGATGACGACCACTAGACCCCACGTGTTACCCGACTTGGACAGCGTGCGGCCGAAGACCAGGACGGAGACGGCCGCCATGGCGATACCGGGCACCGCCATGATGATGTCCATGAGACGCATGATGGCTTCGGAGAAGCTCTTGCGGACGACCGCCGCGACCGAGCCGATGATCGCGCCGAAGAACAGTGCGATCAGGGTCGAGCACAGGCCGATCAGCAGGGAGAAACGACCGCCGTACAGGACGCGGGCGAAGATGTCACGGCCGACGTGATCAGTTCCGAACAGGTGTTCGCCGGACGGGGCACTCCACTTGTCGAAGATCTGGTCGGGGCCATAGGGGGAAACGAAGGGCGAGAGGACCGACATGAGCACGACGAGGGCAAGGATACCCATCGCGATCTTCGATCCCAGGGACATCGCGCCGATGCGCGAGAAGCGCGCGCTCGTCGCGGTGACCTTGTTGAGCTTTTCTTTCTGATTCATGCCTCACACCGACCTAATACGCGGATTGATGAGCAGGTAGAGCATGTCGACGATGATGTTGACGACGATGAAGGCGATCGCGACAACGAGCGCGCCACCCTGCACCAGCGTCACCCAGTTTTCCTGAATGCCCTTGAGCAGGACCGCCTTACCCATGCCATCGACGGAGAAGATGATTTCAATGACGACGGCACCACCCATCAGATAGCCGATGCGCAGGCCGAGGACGGTCACGGGGGTGATGAGCGCGTTGCGCAGGACGTTGCGGGCCACGACGATGCGCTTGGGGATGCCCGCGCCGATGGCGGTGCGGACGTAATCGCGGTCCAGTTCCTCCACCATCGAGGTACGCACAACGCGGGTCATCTGACCGATGACGGGGACGGCGAGGGCGATGGCGGGAAGTAGCATGCGGAGGAACCAGCCACCCGGATCAACGGTGAACGCGGGCAGAGGGCCTGACACGGGGAGCTTGCCGACGAAGCCGAGGACCAGCAGCGCTGCCAGCCAGAAGGAGGGGGTGCCAATGCCGATCACCGAGAAGATACGAATGACCTGGTCGGGCCAGCGATCACGGTACAGGGCGGCGAGGACGCCGAGGGGGAAGGAGATAAGGACGGCGAAGAGCAGACCGAGGAAGGTCAGCTGCAGGGTGATCGGGAGCGCCTTCGCGACCAGGTCAGTCACGTGGTTAGACGTGCCCACGCCGTAGGTGCCAAGGTCGCCGTGGAGCATGTTCCACAGGTAGCGGCCGTATTGGATGAAGAAGGAGTCGTTGAGACCGTGCTGGACACGGTACTCTTCGAGGGCTTCGGGAGTCGCCGTCTCACCCAGGGCCGAGTAGGCCGGGTCGATAGGAGACAACGACATGATGAAGAAGACGAGGAAGGACACGCCGACCACCATGATCGGCAGGGCCACCAAACGTCGTCCGATGAGTCGCAGAAGGTTATTCACTGCTAGACCTCCATTTTCAACGGATTTTGACAACAAGAAAGGAGGGGTGGCGCCCAACTGTGGCGTCTGCCTCAGGGAGGGCGCTCCACCCCTCCTTCCTCATCAGTCCCAGCGGGACTTACTTTGCACTCACACCGAGCAGCTGCAGGCCGGTGGAGGAGATCGCCTGGAATCCCTCCACCCTGGCGGGGTTGGAGCCGGTGATCATGTTGCGGAACACGAGCGGGAAGATGACGGTCTTCTCGGCAAGCAGATCCTGGGCTTCGCCCCACTTGTCCTTGGCAGCATCGCCGTCGAGTTCGCCAGCTTCCGAGATGAGTGTCTGCAGCTGGTTAAAGGACTCGGGGTCAGAGGTCTGCCAGCCGTCACGCTTCTTCGTCCAGACGTTGTCACCATTCCACCAGGAGATGATGATGCCGGGGTCGGTGCCGAAGACCGAGGGGTCGCCGGGGGCCAGGACGATGTCGTAGGACGGGTCGTCAACGTCGGTGACGTTGGCGTACATGTCGGAGGACGCCATCTGCGTGTGGTTGACCTTCACGCCGAGGGCTTCGAAGTCGGACTTGATCTGAGGAACCAGGGCAAGGATCCACGGGTGATCCGTCGTCACCAGGTTGATCTCGAGGTCGGTGACGCCAGCATCACTCAGGAGCTTGGTGGCGGCGTCCTTGTCGTAGGACAGGTCGGTCGCGGGCTTCTTGTACGCCGGGTTGGCCTCGGGCAGGAAGGAGGTCGCTTCAACGGCCTGTCCTTCCAGTGCGGAGCTGATCAGCTTCTGCTTGTCGACGGCCTTCACGAAGGCGCGGCGCACCTCGGGCTTGTCGAAGGGCGCTTTCTGCGTGTTGAACATCAGGAAGGGGTTGCCGTAGCCGGGCTTGGACTCGACATTCCAGCCGGCAGCCTTGAGCTGATCCTGGGCGGACGCGGGGACGGCCTCCATGATGTCGATGGTACCGCCAACGGCGGCGGCCAGACGGGCAGAGTCATCCTTGAGGGACTGCCACTTGAGGGTCGGGGCCTTGGCAGGTTCGTTGCCGTTGTAGTACTCGTTGGGAACCGCGGTAACTTCGGTCGCCGTGATGCTCTCATACTTGTAAGGACCGGTACCGACAGGCTTGGCCTTCAGCGCGTCCTCACCCATGGATGCGGGAACAACGCGAACGTTGACGAAACGCTCCTTCAGGTTCGTGAAGGGGTGCTTCAGCGTGATCGTGATGGTCTTGTCGTCCTTGGCTTCGACGGAGTCAACGAAGGTGAAGAACTGACGGTAGATGGACTTCTCGGACGTCGCGCGTTCGTAGGAGGCGACGAAGTCCGCAGCTGTCACATCGGTGCCGTCGGAGAACTTCGCTCCGTCACGCAGGCTGACCTCGTACTCGGTGTCGGAAACCTTCACGGGGTCACCGGCGGCCAGCGCGGGGCTGACGGAGTAGTCGGCCATATTGAACCGGTACAGGCCCTCGAGGACCTGCCAGTTCGTGCCCATGCCGAGTGCCGAGGTAGTGATCGGCCCGTAGTCGGTGGTCTCGTAGGCAACGCCAGCGGTCAGAGTATCGTTTGTGCCCCCAGCGCTGCCGGTCGATCCGCCGCCGCACGCGGTCAGGACCAGTGCAGCCGCTGCGGCCAGCGCCGCGCCGGTCGCGAAGTGTTTACGCATTCGCATGCTCTCGCTCCTCATCTTCGAGAAAATGGAACGTGCGGACCTTTTTTGTTCCGCTCGCTATACTTAGTTTATGTTGTCAGACAAATCGGTGCAAGAGATTACAGCACAAGTACCCGGATCCACAGACTCAAACCGCACTGGACCAGCGCACATCGATACGCGATCCTCAGTAACGATGGACGCTATCAAATCCTACATTCTGTGCCACGGCCTGCACCCCGGAGACCGCCTGCCCACCGAGTCGGCACTGTGCGCCGACCTCGGAGTCTCGCGCTCCTCCGTGCGCGAAGCCCTGCGTAAACTGCAGGCTCTCGACATCATCACGGTGCGCCAAGGATCGGGATCCTACGTCGGAGACATGTCCCTGCAGCCACTGGTCGAGACCCTGATTCTACGAGCGGCCCTTGACGACATCAACGGCGTGCAATCGCTGCACTCGATCGTCGAAACCCGCCACGCCCTCGACCTTGGCATCGCCCTGCCACTCACCCGCGCCATGAAGAGCACGAGCAACCCGCAGCTGTGGGAACTCGTCAACACGATGACCGACCACGCGCACGCCGGTGGCACCTACCTGGACCAGGACATCGCGTTCCACTCGGGGCTGCTCGCCTACCTGAAGAACCCGCTCATGCACCAGCTCGTCGCTGCCATGTGGCTGGTCCACCAGAGCGTGACCCCTCAACTGGCCACTGCCTCGCGCCAGGAGATGGAGGACACCGCCGAGGCGCACGCCGCGATCCTGCGCGCGTGCGAGGCCGGGGACGTGGAGGCGTACGCCGCAGCCGTCGACGCACACTACGAACCCCTCATGGCCATCATCGAAGGCCGCTGACAGCAGTCCCGGCGCGCTCGACGACGACAACGCGCGCCGGGAACGTCACCTACCATCGCTCTGGGAAACATGACGCCGTCCATAGGCCACGCTCCCGCTCGAAGACCACCACGACCTCGTGCCCATAGTCGCTGATGTCGCTGTAGCCGAAGGCCCCCTGCCCCATCGACGCCGACACAGGCGTCCGAGGACACCGGAGGTGCCCCCTCCGGCAGAGGATGCGGATCTGACCACTCGCCGCACGCGTTGCGCTCCATCCAGCGGATCTGGTTCGGGTTTGGCAGGTCCGAGGCCATGGTCAGCCCGTTGAAGTCGGCTCCCGTGCCCGAGACCGGGGCGGGGCGCTCGTCATAAAAGAGAAAGAGGCGCTCATCCGGGAGCCTCACCAAGGCCGGAATTCGCGCCTCACCCGCGCCGATTGGCGCGACGATCTGGCGAACATGTACCTGAACGGACACGCCATAGGTCTCAGCCATTCATTCAGCTTACATGAGTGGCACAACACACAGAGAGACCTCGTGGCGAATATACAGAAAACCCCGGGGAACTTGTCGTTCCTCGGGGTTCTTGTGGAAACCGTCAGCGGGTCTCGCGGTGCGCCGTCGACTTGTGGCAGCGCGGGCAGTACTTCGCCAGCTCGAGACGATCCGGCGTGTTACGACGGTTCTTCTTGGTGATGTAGTTGCGCTCCTTGCACTCCGAGCAGGCCAGAGTGATCTTGGGGCGAACGTCCTGGGACTTGCTTGCCACGGTTGTTTCCCTCGCTTAGTTTCGTCGCTCGTGCGACCTGTCGGATGAAAGAGTTGGTAGCGGGGGCGGGGCTCGAACCCGCGACCTCACGATTATGAGTCGTGCGCTCTGACCAGCTGAGCTACCCCGCCGCCGGAAGCGGAAGAATCCGCGACCGGAGCCCCGAAAGGGAATCGAACCCTTGACCTTCTCCTTACCATGGAGACGCTCTGCCTACTGAGCTATCGGGGCAACGCCGGAAAGCCTATCGCATCTCCGAGCGCCGAAGCAATCCCGGAGCCTGAGAATGACATCACAGGCGTTACTCACTGGAACCAGCGAGTGGTGGCAGGTGAGGGATTCGAACCCCCGAAGCACGAAGCGTCTGATTTACAGTCAGATCCATTTGGCCGCTTTGGTAACCTGCCTTGCGCCGCTCTCGCGGTGCCGTGAAAGAATAGCATTAAAATAGACCCGAGCGCCAATCGAAACTTTCATTGGCGGAATTTCAACGAAAGGTGCCCCTCATGGCCGACTCCTCCTTCGACGTTGTCTCCAAGCTCGACCGCCAGGAAGTCGACAACGCCGTCAACCAGACCGCCAAGGAGATCGCCAACCGCTACGATTTCCGCGGTGTGGACGCCGCTATCACCCTGAGCGGTGACACGATCTCGATGGAAGCCAACTCCGCGTCCCGCGTCATGGCAATCCTCGACGTTCTTCAGTCCAAGCTCATCCGCCGCGGCCTGTCCCTGAAGGTTCTGGACTACAAGGATCGCGAACCTAAAGCCTCTGGCAAGCTCTTCAAGCTGGTCTGTCCCCTCAAGGAGGGCATCCCCCAGGACACGGCGAAGAAGATCTCGAAGCTGATCCGCGAGGAAGGCCCAAAGGGCGTCAAGGCACAGATCCAGGGTGACGAACTTCGCGTTTCTTCGAAGTCGCGCGACGACCTGCAGGCCGTCATCGCCCTGCTCAAAGGCCCCAAGGGCGAGGAGCTGGACGTCGCACTCCAGTTCGTGAACTACCGCTGATCACATCTCATCCTTCCCGAGCGCGTCCCCCTGATGGGCTGCGCGGCGGGGCGACTCCTCCGAGTCGCCCCGCTTTTTATTGCCGATCTCACGTACCATGAATCGGCTGCACGGAGGACACCCAAGGCCCAAACCCGAAGGGAACTGCAGGATCTACCGGGTAACGGGTCAGGCTTTCAATCGGCAATCTCAGTAGCCCGCGATCTTCTCCAGGCGCGCGATGCGCTGGTCCATCGGGGGGTGCGTGGAGAAAAGACGAGCCAGGGACTCGCCGCGGAAGGGGTTCGCAATCATCATGGCGGCGACGTTACGTGTGCCGGGAGTGTCAGCCATAGGGCGCCGGTCGGTCGTCATTTCAAGCTTACGCAGCGCGGACGCAAGGGCCAGCGGATCCTGTGTCAGCTCCGCCCCGTCCTCGTCGGCGTCGAATTCACGGGTCCGAGAAATGGAAAACTGGATAAGCGTCGAGGCAATCGGAGCCAGGATGCTCATAGCAAGGATCCCGAGAATCCCAAAAACCCCCGATCCGCCTTCCTCGTCGCGTCGATTCGTGGCACCAAAGAACATGAGGAACTGTGCGACCGACGTAATGAGGCCACCCATGGCTGCGGCAACGGACGACGTGAGAATATCGCGGTTGTAAACGTGCATAAGCTCGTGCCCGAGGACGCCGCGCAGCTCGCGCTCGTTGAGGATTGCGAGGATCCCCTCGGTACAGCACACGGCCGCATGGTTCGGGTCGCGGCCCGTCGCGAACGCGTTAGGTGTCATGGTCGGGGCAACCCAGATGAGGGGCATCGGCTGGCCCGCACGTTCGGCAAGTTCACGCACGATAGCGTAGAGCTCTGGCCGTTCAAGTTCGGAGACCGGGTAGGCGTTCATCGAGCGCAGCGCCAGCGATGCAGAGTTCCAGTAGGAGTAGGCGGTCTGCGCGAGCCCGATCCCCGCGAACAGGAGGATCCAAATGACCTGCCCCGTCCCCCGCGCCACAAGCGCGCCGATGCACACCAGCAACGCCCACATGCCGCCCAGCAGGACGGTCGTCTTGAGGCCATTGTGATAGTTGCGGTGCACCATGCTTGTGATCCTAAAGAGGTTACCTGGGAACGCCCTGAAAACCAGCCGAGTCACCGGTGAGAATTTGTGCGACAACCATCAGGTCAGGGACGAGGCCGCAGCCGGAAAACCCGACCACGGCCTCGTCACAAATGGGGAGGTGACAACCTCAGTTGCGGCGTCCCGGCCCCGTGTAGTCGTCGAAGCGCTCGGGAGCGGTGGGCACGCCCATCTCGCCCATCTCACCGATCAGGTCGGCGGAGGCGGCATCCACCTGCGCTCCGCGCGAGATGTCGGTCATCGCGCGACGGGACACAACCTTGACGCGCTCGCGTGTGCCACGACCGCCCGGAAGCTCGCCGTAGCCCTCGCCGAGGGCCTGCTCGTACGCATCCAGCAGCTCCCAGCCTTCCCAGGTCGTGAACTCGACGCCACGGGACTCCAGGAGGGCCACCATGGCCTCGTGACCGACCTCGGCGGTATTCGCGTGCAGGCGACCCTCCGAGGCATCCTCCACGAGGTGCGTGATCGTCTGCTGAGCATCGGACTTGGTGGAGCCGATGAGGCCGACGGGGCCACGTTTAATCCAGCCGGTCGCGTACACGCCGGGGATAACGGGGGCGTTCTCGTCCTTCGTGGTGTCACCCTCGATGACGCGGCCCTCGACGTTGGGCACGACGCCGGCGCGCTCATCGAAGGGCAGGCCCGGGATCGGCGACGAGTAGTAGCCCACCGCGCGGTACACGGCCTGTACGGGCCACGTCGTGATGACACCCGTGCCCGACACGGTGCCGTCGCCATTCAGGGCGGTGCGTTCAGTGCGCAGGGCCTTCACGTGGCCGTTCTCGTCGGCGACGATCTCGACCGGGGACTGGAACAGGTGAATGTGAATGCGACGCGAGGCTGTGTGCTCCTCGGGGTCGGCCATCGCGTAGGAGGTCAGGGTCTTGACGACCTGACGCTGCTGGTTCGACGCGCGCAGCGCCTCCTCCGAACCCTCATCGAAGTCGAAGTCCTCTTCCGAAACAATGACGTCGACGTCCGGCACCTTGCCCAGCTCGCGCAGCTCCAGCGGCGTGAACTTGACCTGCGCGGGACCTCGGCGGCCGAACACGTGCACGTCGGTGATCGGGTTCTCCGCCAGGGCCTCGGCGACGTTGGCGGGAACCTCGGTCTTGAGCATGTCCTCGGCGTGCTTAGCCAGCACGCGCGACACGTCCAGCGCCACGTTGCCGACGCCGAGGACCGCAACCTCGCGGGCCTTCAGCGGCCACGTGCGCGGGTAGTCCGGGTTGCCGTCGTACCAGGACACGAAGTCGGCGGCACCGTAGGACTCGGGCAGGTCGACGCCGGGGATGTCGAGCGGGTGGTCACGATCCGCACCGGTTGCGATAATGATCGCATCGTAGTGGTCGCGCAGGTCGTCGATGGTGACGTCGCGGCCCACCTCGACGTTGCCGAGCAGGCGGATGTCGCCGCGCTGGAGGATCTTGTAGAGGGCGACGATGATCTGCTTGATGCGCGGATGGTCGGGGGCCACACCGTAGCGCACGAGGCCGTACGGCGCGGGAAGCCGCTCAAACAGGTCGATATTCACCTCGAGTCCCGACTTCGACAGAATATCCGACGCGTAGATGCCAGCGGGACCGGCGCCGATGACGGCAACGTTGAGCGGTGCCAAGCGAGTTCTCCTTCTTCGTGACCGCGCGCGAGTGCGCGCACCTGGGCACCAAGTCTAGCGCCCCAAGGCCAAGGGGAACCTAAGCTGAGACGGCAAACACAGCCCTCGGCGCGTCGCTCCCAGTTACGAGGCCCGGGCGGGATCGGTGTGCCCTGCTCAGTTGCCGGTTCTCCCCTACGCACGATCCGCCCCAGACCGGAACAAGGTCAGAAGCCATGCACCCGTTAAGGAGCATTGCACCCGATCAGAGAGGGTGCAATGCCTACTGATAGGGTGCACAGCCCTATCAGTAACAAGCAAAAACACGGAGCTGCCCGAATGGAGGACACCGAAAGACCCAAAAGGCTTGGCTATGGTGCCTGGGGGCGGCGGCAGGGCCTGGCCGGGCTTCGAGACGACGCGCCGAGCGAAGCTCGCGGCGCGGA
>ERZ773037.1815-NODE-1815-length-10875-cov-2.331608_pt1 | contig 10875 bp, 8 predicted proteins | sample MGYA00511466_ERZ773037 | MGnify/ENA primary metagenome ERZ773037 (study PRJEB29015, sample SAMEA2738146) | human oral metagenome | biome: human oral; feature: human-associated habitat; material: saliva | place: China | collected 2202 ...
GAGATTTGTGTCTCGCAGGATTTTAAGTCCTGTGCGTCTACCTATTCCGCCACGCCGGCAAGTTAAGATAAATCCTAACTTTGTTGCTTTCAATGCAACAGAAATATGATACTGAATGAACTTCCCTTTGTCAATATATTTTTATCAATCCAACCCCCACATTAGGGTAAGTCTAAAAACTACATTTCGCTCAGTCCAAAACTCTGTATTCCTTCATCATTTCCCCGTCCCGGAAGATAACGGGCTTGGCCGTAAGTCCGTCCGCATCCTTATCATAAGCCCCCATCAGATAGTCATTTACCTCCTGCAAGGAAGAAAACTCATCTACCTGGTAGGGCAATTCGAAGGCCAGCTTCTCGATAAATAAGAACTTATCCCCTTCCTCCAGTAAAACACCAACATGACCGATAAACTCCTGTACCTTATTCAATCCGTCATCCATAGTCATAAACACGGAAATCATATGCATCTTATCATTATGGAAGGATATCTCTTTCTCCTTCCAAGATTTTATAATCTCGTCAGATAAAACCCCGGTATCCTGCGTGTCATCCACATCGATGTAGGAAAAAACGGAATCATAGTTCTTCTTTTCTTCTCCGGTAAAAATATGCTTAGCGGAAATCGCATCAAAATCGGAGAAGAGCATCGTTGTGTCTCCCGGGACGGGATTTCCCACCGTGATAAAATCGCCCATCAAAGAAAACGCGGTAATTCTGCAATTTCGTCCGACATAACCGCCTTTGTTTAGCCAGGCATCTACCAGTTTGTCACTGTCCAAACTCGGAAATCCGGAATCAATTCTAGTCATCTTCTGTACCAGATTCTCTTTTCCCACCGCTTCGTTATATTCATCCACCGCGGAAAAAAACGACTTGATTTTCTCCTCTTTCAGTCCGGCATTCTTTAAAGCCTCTTCCACTCTGTCTCTTGTTTCCTGATCAAGCAGATTGGAATATTTCAACTGAATCTTCGCTTTCGGAAAAGCCGCCTGATCGTTTCCCTTTCCTGCCTCCTGACTATTCCCTGCTCCTGCTTCCTGATCGGTCTCCACTGCTCTTGCCTCTGTTTTCCGATTTTCCGTCTTCACTCCGCAAGCAATGCAAAATGCTATACAACCGAGAAAAGCGATAAATTGCCATCTTTTCAATGTTTTTTGCCCTTTCTTTCCCAATGAGATTCCAAAGTTCATTTCTCTTAGGGCAGTATAGCAGTTCCCGTCTTTTCCGTCCTTTACGAGAGCATTAATAATTCCTTGCCATTAGCTAAATGATACCTTAACTTAGCCCTCCTGAAGCTGAAACTTCGATACCAAATCGTCCAGAATAGCTGCTTGTCCGGATAACTCCTCCGATGCCGCCGCACTTTCCTCTGCCGTTGCGGAATTCGTCTGTACCACGGCGGAAATCTGCTCCATTCCGACTGTAAGTTGGCTCATCCCCTCGGACTCCCGCTCCGTCTCCTTTGTGATTTCAAAAATCATCGTATTTATCTTTCCAGCACGTTCCACTACAGTAGAAAGAGATTCTCCCGTTTCTCTGCTAATCTTTGCACCTCTTTCCACCGCATCCTTCGTTTCCTCAATTAGCAGTCCGGTATTCTGCGCCGCCTTAGCCGATTTCTGTGCTAAATTTCCCACCTCATCCGCTACAACGGCAAATCCTTTCCCCGCTTCCCCGGCTCTTGCCGCCTCTATTGCCGCATTTAAGGAAAGAATATTGGTTTGGAAGGCAATATCATCAATGGTTTTGATGATTTTCTCGATTTCCGTAGACTTTTCCGTGATTTCCGCCATAGCTCGAGTCATCTCTTCCATCTTCCCGGTACTGACCGTAACCGCCTCACCAACTCTTTCACTTAGCCCCTTTGCATCCTCCGCCTTCTTTGTCGTTACCTTAATGGAGTCTGCAATTTCACTCATACTTGCGGAAAGCTCTTCCACGGAAGACGCCTGCTCCGTTGCGCCTTGCGACAGAGATTGCGCTCCGTTCGAAACCTGCTCGGAAGTCGAGCTTACTTCGGAAGCGGACTTCTGTATTTCAAGAATAGTACCATTCAGTTGTGCGCGGATATTTCTTAAAGAGTCAATCAAGGGACGATACTCTCCCTGATATTTTTCCTCATCCTCCAAATCCACACGGAAATTCCCCTTGGAAAGCTCTTCCAGCTTTTCCTCCAGGTCAGAGGTAATTTCCCGGATATTTTCCGTAACCTGTTTAAAGCCTTGCCCGATTTGTCCTATTTCATCATCTTTCAGATAGGAAATGCTTTCGCTAAAGTCTCCCTTGGAAACTTTCTTTCCGACTCTCGCCATACCTTCCAAAGGTTTAAGCGATTTTTTAATTAAGAAATAAAGGGTTGAAGCCAGCACCATAACCGCAAAAAAGGCAAAGGCAGTGCAAACAAAGATAAGGCGAATCACCGGTGCCATTAGCTCTGCCTGCTTTACGGAAAGCATAATCCACCAAGTACTTCCCATAACATCCGTCGGGATGTAATATACCCTTTTCTCTTCTCCTCCTTGATCCTTCTCTGCGAGGTGGAAAATCTTGCCCTTCTCCATTTCCTCCTGCATCTTCCGGTATTCCGTCTCGCTCTTACTCTCCGAAACGGATTTTCCGATTAACTCCGGGTTTTTACTGTACATCACATTGCCGTGTGCATCTAAAATATCGGAATACAAACTCGGAAAACGACTGTCTTCCTGCTGAATGGAGGAAATGATATTAACATCGATATCTAATAATACAATACCGATAAACCGGTCATTGGCAAACAAGGGTTGAGAAATACTGAAAACCTTCGCACCGCTTAACAAATCCTCGTACACTTCGGTAATTACGGTTTTTTTGCTCTCCTGTGCCTCCGTGTAGTATTCTTTTACCTTATAGTGATCATAGGAAAAATTGTGAAGCGTTTTCGTACTGTAATCATTTTTACTAAGATAGGGAGCATAATCGCCATTTACCTTAACGAATCCGTCAGGCTCGAAAAACGCACCCGCTCCAACAATATTTTCATCAGAAGCAATCAAGGCGCTCAAAGATTCCAAGAGTACGGACTCACTGTTATATTGCTTCATATTCAATTCCGCATCCACGACACGGGAACGAAATCCGCTCTCCTTCATGGGAGTCACAGTCTGCCTTTCCTCTTGCAGGTTTTTAATAATCCAGTCTCCCTTTCCGTCTTCTTCAGAATTAACACCGTTATAAATAATAGAAGAAATCGCATTCATCTTGGAAATCATGGAGGAAAGCTCTTCCGAGGAGGCTCTTCCCTTATCCTCCATGTTTTTATCAAGAGCTTGGGTAAAAGAAATTCTGGTATTATGAACGGTGCAAATATTCATTACGCAGATCACTACTGCCGAAACAAGTGCCAGTGTTAATGCCATTTTCAGAGAAAGCTTCATGGTCTTTCTCCCTTTTGTTCCGCTCTTTTTTGAAAAAACTTTTTGCGCTGTATTTCCTCCTATTTTTATCATTCTTCTTCTCCTTGTTAATGAATTGACAACTAAAGTTTAGAGTCTATCGACTTCTATAACAATAAAATAAGAAGAAATATCAGTTTTTACTTTGTTTTATTTTTATAATTTTTATTAATTAAATAAAATCAGTTTTTAAATATCGAAAGAGTACTGTTTTTTTCTATACATACCGTCAAAAATGAATAGATTATCCCGTAATAGCCGCAAAGATGACTGCTATTTTTTCTAAATATTAGCAAAAATATCCACTAAATTTTGTATATACCAACGAAATATTGCGCACTCCGGGTGCAATACTCGTCAGGAAGGTAAATTACTCTTCTATTCCGTAAGACAGTTCTTTCGCTCGCTTTACAAAAACTCCCATTTGCTCGCTCAGTTCTTTTCGCAAAATATCTACAGAACTATGGCATAACTTCTTGTTTTTTACCACTTGCTTCCCGTCAATCCAAACATCCGACACATTTTCCGCACGGGCGGAATAAACGAGCACCGAATAAGGATCATGAAGCGGAAACATATTTACGCTATTTGTTTCCAATAGTATAAAATCCGCTTTTTTCCCGATTTCCAGGCTTCCGACTTTATCCTCTATGCCGAGTGCTCTTGCCCCGCCTATCGTCGCCATCGCAACAATCTCTCTCGCCGGAAATGCGGAACGGTCTTGTAATGTGTTTTTCTGAAAATTGGCAATCATCCGCATCTGGGTAAACAAATCCAAGGTATTCCCTGAAGCGGGACCGTCCGTACCGATGCCTACAGGGATATTATGATTAAGCAATGCTTTTATCGGAGCAACTCCCTTTGCCGCCTTAGTATTTGCTCCTATACAATGGATAACCCCCACTTTAGCATGTCCGGACATTCTTTCTATATCCTCCTCTGAAAGCAAAATACAATGCGCTAAAATCAGGGGAACCGAAAACAGCCCGAGAGACTCCAGATACTCCACCGCTTCCATCCTTTTCTCCGATGTATAATAAGCCATCTCATACTGCATCTCGGCAAAATGCATAGTGAGAGGAAGCTCATATTTTTTTGAAAGAGCAAGACACCCTCTTAACGATTCATCCGTATTGGTGTTTGGCGCATGAGGGGCGGGAAGCGCAGTAATCAGATCGGAGCCTTTCCATCGTTTCATCATGTTTTCACAATAATGAAGCGCTTCATCATAAGACTCGCTGTCCGGTGTTTTTTGATTAATAATAGTTTCTCCGACTAAGGCACGCATTCCCATCTTCTCCGCCACTTCGGCAACAGTATCTTCCTCATAGTACATATCACAGATGGTGGTAATCCCGGAAAGCTGCATTTCCGCCATGGCATAGGCAGAGCTCTTTTCAATTAAGGCTTTATTGACGCAGTCCCTTTCCAAAGGAAAGAGAAAACGCCTCAAGCGATCTTTTGTATCATCTCCCAAGGAGCGAAAAGGAATCATACCGCAATGCACATGACCGTTAATCATCCCCGGCATGAGAATTCCTCCCTTCCCGTCAATCCAGTATTCGGCAGAATCTTCACGATACTCTTCCATAGAGCCAAGAGAGAGAATTTTATCTTCTTCAAACACAAGGAAACCTTTAGGATATTCTGAAAAATCCATATCCATTGTCAGAATCCATACATTTTTATACCCGATTTTCATGTTTTTTCTCCAAGATATCGTTGATATATAAAAAGTCGGGAGAACCCGACTTTTTATACACTGCTAAACTTACCCTGCGTCCCGGAAAATAATCCTTTCTTTCCCGATGGACTCTTTACTGATTCAAAAGTTTATTCCACTGATCAATCCAATCCTTTAAGTTCTCATTTACCAACTTAAAGTCTACAATTTTAGCCCGTTCTGCAACATCTCCGTAAGTCATCGTCTTCACTTCCTCCTCGGATAGTTGAACCTCTTTATTAACCGGAGCTTCCGCTAAAGACTTAGCCTTTGCAGTCTGGTTCTCCGTACTGATACGATGATTGATAAACAAAAATGCATTTTCTTTGTTCTTGGCACCCTTTACCACGTTCACCGTATTAAAGTTCGCATAGGTACCGGAAAGCGGTACGATATATTCTGCCGCTTCATCGGCTTTCTGTACCGTGGATACACCGAAATCCGCAACCACAGCGACCTTGATTTCTCCTGCCTGGAACATATTTGCAAGATCGGAAGACTTGGAATAGGTCTTAACGATGTTCGGCTTTAACTCTTCCAATGCTTTAAATGCCGCTTCTCCCTTATCTTCCTCAAATGTCTTTCCTCCCTTCTCCTCAGCTACACTAAGAAATAAGGGACCGGCAGTAGTGGTAATATCCGGAATGGCAATGGAGTTCTTTAAATCACTCTCCCATAAATCCTTCCAATCCTTTATCTCATGGCCAACCTTCTCTTTATCATAAATGATTCCGATAGAATTGATGGAGAAAGGGATTCCTCCGCCGTTTTGATAAACTTGCTTTGCCTTATCGGAGAGCTTCGCAATATTGGGAACTTCTTTCTCTGTAAGCTCTTCAAAAAGTCCCTCCGCATAGCCTTTCGTAGAACCGGCCTGCGACAGTTCAATGACATCCACATTGCTTCCGCCACTCTCTACCTTCGTCAAACGCTCTGCCGCGTTTCCCACTTCCAGAGTTACCTTTACACCGTATTCCTCTTCGAAAGGCTTAATAATATCCTTCTCTACGATATCCTGATTCAAACCGAAAGTAGAAACAAGCAAGTCTCCTGAAGCCTTTTTTTCACTCGAATCGGACTTCTCCTCAGTTTCTCCTTTTTCCGCGGAATTACTTTCCGCTGCAGTAGTACTTTCCTTTGTTTTCTGAGACAAATTTGCCTCGCTGTTACCGCATCCTGCAAGCAGCCCTAAGCCAAGTGAAAGTACTGCCAATGCTAAAATTGAAGCTCTTTTTTTCATTTTCCCTCCTTTATTCTCCGGCCAACACAATGAACTGTTCCTCCGGAAACCATAGCTCTACCACACTTCCTACTTCCCTATCCTTGGGATCATTTACCAGCAAAGTTCCTAACTCCGTTTTTACCTCATACTGGTAGGTTTTCCCCAGAAAAGTGCGAACACGGATTTCTCCTTTTAAAAGTCCTTCTCCGTCCTGCGTGATTTGTATGTGATCCGGTCGTATGGTAACGACACAGTTTCCGATTACAGTTGATTTTTGCGTATGACTTTGTTTTCCATTTTGAAATTGAACAGTATGATCGTTTAGCATTTTCCCCGGAATAAAGTTTTCAAAGCCGATAAATCTTGCCACGAATTCTGTTTTCGGGGAATGATAGATTTCTTCCGGAGTGCCGTATTGCTCTATAATCCCGTTATTCATTACGGCAACTTTATCTGAAATGGAAAAGCATTCTTCCTGATCATGCGTAACAAAGAGGGTCGTAATTTTAAATTCTTGCTGAATTCTTTTGATTTCCAAGCGCATCTGTAAACGCAGCTTCGCATCAAGATTGCTGAGCGGTTCATCCAGAAGCAATAATTTAGGTTCAATAACCAACGCTCTCGCCAAAGCCACTCTTTGCCTTTGCCCTCCGGAGAGTTCTTTCGGAAATCGTTTTTCCAAATTTTTCAATCCGCAAACGCCAAGAATCCTTTGCACTTTCTCTTTAATACTCTTCTTATCTTCTTTCCTGAGCTTCAAGCCGAACGCCACATTTTCCTCTACATTAAGGTGCGGAAACAGCGCATAACTTTGGAATACCATTCCAAATCCCCTCTTATATACCGGCACCCGGCTCATATCTTCCCCGTCCAGAAGAAACTTTCCGCTATTTTGCGTCAACAGTCCCGCAACAATTCGTAATGTTGTTGTTTTTCCGCAACCGCTGGGACCAAGAAGAGAAATCAATTCTCCCTTCTCCATATTGAGGTTCAAATCTTTTAAGATATGATTTTTCCTGTTGTAAATCATATTAATATTTTCCAAAGTCACAAATGCCATGGGAGTATCCTTTCTTTTATCCATAAAGCGGAGAAGCTACAGCTCTTTTCCCTGTAGGGAAAATATTCTGTGCCGCCATAGCGGTCTTTACATTCCAATGCTCGCCAGTCCCAGTGTTTTTTCCAGTAACAGCATCATGAGTATAGTAACCAGCATTAACACTACGGATAACGCTGAAACGGAGGGGTCATAATTAAATTCCATATAGCTTAAAAGGGAAGTCGGAAGTGTCGTGACTCCGGGTCCGGATAAAAACATGGACACGGGAACATTGTTGAAGGAGTTGATAAAGGCAAGCATAAATGCCGCAAAAATGCCGGAGGTAATATTCGGTAAAAGGATGCTGAAAAAGGCATGCACCTTGGTGCATCCCAAGGTCCAAGCCGCCTCCTCTATCGAAACATCCGTTTGCTCCATGGCAGAGCCTACAACACGAATAATATAAGGTACGCTGATAACAAAATGCCCGAGTAAAAGTGCCGGCAAAACAGGAATTTTCAAGCCCACAACAACGAACTGAAATAAAGAATATCCGATGACAATCCCCGGAATAAGAGTCGGTGATAAAAAGAAGTCCTTGATAAGGTTTCCGGATTTTAAATGATTCCGTGACAGAATATAGGCAACCGGAATACCGACCAATAAGGCAAGGCACGTGGCTGTAATGCCTAGAAACAGGCTTAAAGAAAGAGCAGACATAAAGGTCTTTGAACGAAGGGCAACAAGATACCAGTCCAAAGTAAAGCCCTTAATGGGAAACGCAATGATTGCCTCTGTCCCGAAGGAAGTCGTAATGACAATCAAAAGCGGAAAGAACAAAAAGAAGAAAACCAGAATGGAAAGACCGGTAATAAAACGATTTTTACGCAACTTGCCCTCCTCTCCGATCCAGAACCTTCGCCAGAGCATGCAAACCTCGCATCACGAGGAAGGTAATCGCAATCATCACAAAAGCAACAACACTGGCACTGGTCCAATCACCGATGGATGTCGCTCGTTGATAGAGAAGTGTTGCCAACATGATTTTCTTATTTCCGCCTAATAACTGCGGTGTGGTATAGGCCGTCATGGTTCCGGTAAATACCAGTATACTTCCCACAATCATACCCGGGACGGCGAGCGGTAAGACCACCTTCAAAAAGGCGCGTATCGGCTCCGCTCCCAAGGTTGCCGCCGCCTCAATCGTATCTTCTTCTATCCCGTCCATCACACCCACCATCGTCATAATCATCGTAGGAAGAAAAAGATAGACCGAACCGATAATAATGGAAAATTCCGTATAAAGCATGGTCAGGGGTTCTTTAATAAGTCCGATACGCAATAAGATAAGATTGATAATCCCGTTTTTCCCCAAAATATTAATCCACGCAAAACTTCGCACAACGGAATTTGTCAGTAAGGGAAAAAGAGTCAGAGCAATCAGGATTCCCTTCCATTTTCTTGTCACGCCGGAAATAAAATAGGCCGTCGGAAGGCCAAACATTGCACAAATTGCCGTAACCAAAAGAGCAATACGAATCGTCCGAAATAAAACCGATAAATAATAACTGTCTTGAAAAAAGTCGCCATATGCCTTTATACTGAATCCATTCTGCAAGAAAAAAGTAGGAAGTAAGCTGTTCAGAAGAGGCAGTAGCAGAAAAAAGAACAAAAGAACAGTGCAAGGAAGTAATAAGAGGTACTGCAGATTTTTATACATAAAAACGCTCCTCAAAACCCAACTCTTTGGAATAGAGACGCAGACATTATAGCGTATCCCTTCTTCTTATTTCAATAGAAATAATATATTCCATAAGCTGGCAGCAATCAAAGATCCGGCAGGAGATTTTACACAGGATATACACGCTGTTTTCAGTGATGTACTTTCTGACTTCGAAACACTGCTTGCTTCCGCTAAAGAAATCAAAGCGAAAGCCGATGCGGAAAATGACAGCCTTGTCAGTGCAAAGATGGACGGTTTCATTGAGTCCTATGCCAAGACCATCTGGATGTTAACGAGCTCTTTGGTTTAAGCCCACTCTAAAACTTAATACAGTAAAGCAAAAGTCCCTTTGCAAACTTCACAGCTGCAAAGAGGCTTTTCTTTGCCTATGCTCCCCATTAAGCCACAATGGTATTACAGATATGATAAATGATATCGGCAAGCTTCCGCGGCTCCATGTCAAAGCCATTGTTAATCCAGTCTACAATGATATTGTGACTGCCATGCATAATAAAAGAGTAGATATACTTCTCTTTAAACGGATCGGGCAATCCGGGAAGAGTCGGTTGGAGATAGGTCTGCACTTTTTGTATGATGCTTTTCTGAAAATCGTAGCTTTCTCTCTGACAGAATAAAATTCCGAAAGTGGCTTTATTCTCCTTTATGTAGTTTAGAAGGACTTCAATCGAAGCGATGGAATTCGCTTCGGTATCTAAGCTTTTCAAGTATTCGAAGGTCTTTTCAAGTACTTCTTTTTCGATATCTTCCAGTAATGCATATTGATCCGGATAATGCAGATAAAAAGTCGAACGGCTCATCTCGGATAAATCACAGATTTCTTTAATCGTAATTTTCGAAATCGTTTTTTTCTGCATTAATTCCAGGAGAGAATCCTTCAGTATTTTCTTGGTAATCATCGTTCTTCTGTTATTCTTTGTCGCCATTTTGGTTTTTCCTTTTTATGGTTCCTTTCATCTGTCGCATCACAAATGCTACATTCCGCATAATCCTACTACCACTTTGCAAATCCTGCATTGACTATAATTTTCCGATTTTTGTCTCCAAAACTACATTTACTCTGATAAATGTAGTTTTTAAAGCATTCTAAATAAGATTGAACGTTGTAAACAATACACGATGTATTTATTATGCACTTAAGATTTAAATTTTCAATAGGCAATCTTTCAATATTGAAGGGATAGAAGAAGAAATAAGGAAATTGTATTTCTTATAGGAGGAACAGAAAATGGATAAGCCAATCGTATTTCTTACCGGAGCAACAGGGGGAATGGGGATGGAGTCTTTGAAAGCTATGGTAATAGACCTGAATCTCTATGATTTACGCATTCTGGCAAGGAAATCGGAGAAAAATCAGAAAATCTTAGCCCCGTATGAAAAGCTGCAAGGGCTGGAAATCTGCTGGGGAGATTTGAACGATAAAAGTACATTGAAAAAATATTTAAAAGACGTTGCCCTCATTCTGCACGTCGCTGCCTTCGTTTCCCCGCAGGCGGATTATTTTCCGAAAAAAGCCATGCAGGCGAATTACGGCGGTACGAAAAATATGATTGAGACTCTATATGAGCTTAAGCAGGATCAAATCACTAAATTTGTCTACGTCGGCACGGTGGCAGAGACAGGAGACAGGATGCCTCCCATCCATTGGGGAAGAGTGGGCGATCCCATAAAGCCTTCCATGTTTGATTACTATGCGGTAAGTAAGGTTGCCGCCGAG
>ERZ773037.1819-NODE-1819-length-10853-cov-7.563993_pt1 | contig 10853 bp, 15 predicted proteins | sample MGYA00511466_ERZ773037 | MGnify/ENA primary metagenome ERZ773037 (study PRJEB29015, sample SAMEA2738146) | human oral metagenome | biome: human oral; feature: human-associated habitat; material: saliva | place: China | collected 2202 ...
AATAGCAGAAGAAAAATTTAAACAAAAAGAATTTATAGAAAATAATATAAAAAATGCAGAATTAAATTAAAAATATAGGAGAAAAAATGGAAAAAAAAGTAATAACATTTGATATATGGGATACAATATTAAAAAGAACATGTCATCCTGAAGAAATAAAAGTACATACATTAAGATATTATTATTATAAGGAATATTTTAAGATAAAAGAAGAATATAGAAATGAACTTACATTATATAGATTAAGAGATAGTATAGAAGTTGAAGAATATGAAAAAGCAAGAGAAAGAGGAGTAGACGGAGAATGTAATTTCAGAGAAGTACTTGCAACATTAATAGAAAGAACACATTTAGGAACAGAAAAAGAAAAAGAAACATTAAAACAAGAACTTCCAGAATATGAAATAAATAGAGAAATAGAAAAAACATATATAAATCCACTTATAACAGATATATTTAATAAATATGATAAAAATACAAAATATTGTATATCAGATTTTTATATGCCAAAAGAAGATTTGATAAAAATTTTAAATGCACATGGACTAGATAAAAAATTTAAAAAAGTATATGTATCTGCAGATATAATGAAAACAAAAAGAGATGAAGGACATCTATTTGAATATTTCTCAGAAAAAGAAAATATAAAATATGAAAATATGATACATGTAGGAGATAATCAACATTCAGATATAGACATGGCAGGAAGATATGGAATAGAAACAATAAAGATTCCAAATCCTAAAAAATATAATTTTGATATAAACAATTTAGGGAATATAGACTTAAAATTAGATAATATAAAGAAAGATACAAGTACAGAAAACTTAGCAAAACTTACTAGAGAAAATTTAAAAGAATATAAGAAAAGCTTATATAACCAGGGAATAGAATTTTCAGCAATAGCATATTATTATATTTATGACATAATAATAGATGCAGTACTTAAAGGATATGATAAAATATATTATCAAACACGTGAAGGTGAAACATTTATAAAATTCCATGAAATTATAGAAAAAAATAATCCGTTCCCATTTAAAGTGCCAAAAGCAGAACTAATAGAAGTAAGTAGAGTTGCAACATTTGCAGCATCACTTGATGAATTTAATGTACAAAACTTACTTAGAATATGGTCACAATATAGAGAACAAAGTATGAAAGCATTATTTAAATCTTTAGATATAGATATAGAAAAATATAATGAATACTTTAAAAAATATGATATTGATAAAGAAATGACAATATATGAACCATGGTTTAATTTTAAAGTAACAACATTATTACAAGATAAAGAGTTTAAAAAAGAAATAGAAAAAGAATTAAAAGAAAAAAGAGAAAGACTTTTAGAATATTTAAAAGGAAAAGGAATTGAAAACAAAGAAGGAAATAAGATATATCTAGTAGATATTGGATGGAGAGGAACAATCCAAGATAATCTAGCATTTGTACTTGATAAGGTACATATTGAAGGTGGATATATAGCACTTTTTGATTATTATAATCCACAAAGAGAAAATGTAGCAAAACGTGCACTTATACGTGATAGTAAGGTTACATGGGAATATGTAGCACTTACACTTACAATATATGAAATGATGTTTAGTTCAGATACTAAGAGTGTTGCAGGATATGAAAATGGAAAAGCTATAAGAAAAGGTAAAAAAGAAGAAGTAGACTTTGTAAAAAATATAATCTTGCCTATAAGGGAAGGGATGATAGATGGAGCAAAATATATTGCAAAATTTATGAAAGAAAGAGATATCATGGAAGATATGTATTTAGGATATATATATAATCTTGCAAGAGAAATAAAAGAAAATCCATCTAAGATTTTAGTAGAAGCATATTATAGTTTAGTATATAATGAAACATTTGGAACAGGTGAATATCTAAATGGAAGACAAAAAGTTACAGGATTAAAGAGATTTAATATAATATATGTAAGAAATTTGATGAGAAAAGAACCTTGGAAAGAAAGTTTAATTGTAGGAAATGACTTAGGATTTTATGTATGGCTTCTTAACCACAAACACATAGTTCCAGATACATTAAGAAAAGGTAAAAATGGAATAAAAAAAGTATTATCACTAGGTAAAAGAGGTGTTAAAAAAGCTTGTAGAGGAGCAAAAAAAGTAGTTAAATTTACTATAAGAAAAATAAAAGGACAAAAATAGAATATTATTAGGTTATAATATAATAAGATAAAGGCAGAATATGGGAAATATAGACATATATATTGATGATATTGAAAAAGAATATAAGATAGAAGAAGAAAAGATTAAAAAAATAATTAAAATAACATTAGAAAAATGTATAGAAATCGAAAACTTAAGAAAAGATATAATTATTAATGTGGAAATAGTAGGAGATGATAGGATAAAAGAAATTAATAATTCTACAAGAAATATTGATAAAGTTACAGATGTATTATCTTTTCCTATGTATGAAAAAAAGGATTTTGAAGAAAAATTAGAAGAAATATATGTAGAAAATAATATACCAACTATTTTAGGAGATATTGTTATAGACATATTACAAGTAGAAAGACAAGCAGAAGAATATAATACAGGGATTATAAGAGAACTTTCATATATGACGGTACACTCATTTTATCACTTGATGGGAGAAGATCATATGGAAGAAGAAGATAAAAAAGTGATGAGACAAAAAGAAGAAAATGTATTAAAAGAACTAGGTGAATTATGCAAGTAAAGAAAAATAAAGATGTAGAACAAGCATTAAAAAATGCTACAAATGGTATAATGTTAGCAGCAAAAGGTGAAAAAAGTATACATAGAGAATTTGGAATAACAGTTGTAGTACTTATACTAGCAGCAATATTTAAAATATCTAAAATAGAGTTAATCCTTGTAATATTTGCAATTGCACTTGTTATAGTAACAGAAATGATAAATACTGCAATCGAACTTTGCATAGATATGTATACAGATAAATTTAGTATGTATGCAAAAAAAGCTAAAGATATAGCGGCAGGAGCAGTTGTTATAAGTATAGTATTTGCTGGATTTATAGGAACAATAGTATTTTATGATAAGGTTATGGAAGTTTTAGATAAGATATTATCTGGAGGAGCAGTTAGAGATGACTATATAAAGATGATACTTCTAATAATACCAGTAATATATATGGCATTTGAACTTTTAAGAAAGATGATAAAAGAAGTAAAAATTGCAATACCTGCTCTTACCCTACTTATAATTCCAGTTTTAAATTCATTTAAAATTGGAACAAAACCATTAATAGTAATTGCAGTAGGACTTCTTGCATTCCTATATATGTATAGTCTTATAATGGAAAGTGGTAACAAAGTAATTGTTGCAAATAAGAAAGAAGATGAGTATAAGGAAAGCTAAGGTAATGAAGTGAATAATAATATATTTAATGATATATATTTAGGAGAAAAATATGCATATTTAAGACCATATATATCAAAAAGGAATCCATATGATTCTAAAATATTTTTAGTTGGAATAAATCCAGCAACTCCTATAACTCCAATTCAACTAAATATTGATGAATATATAGGATTATTGAAAAATTATGAAAAGTTTATGGAATTTTATTCTAAGAGTAGAGAAAGTCAAAATAAAAGTAAAATATCAAGGACAAGAATGGGGATAAATTCTTTGGTTAATTGGATAGAACAAGAATTTAATACAGGAGTTATTGAAACAGATATATTTACATATCCAACAAAAAATGTTAAAGAATTAAATAATATAGATAAAAATATACTTAATAAAAGTGTAGAAAAATTTTGGGAAGTATTATTAGAGTTTCAGCCAGATATTGTAATCTTATATGGTTCATTAGCATTAAATGAATTTAAAAAATTAGTAATATCTAAAAATAAGGAAATTAAATATTATTCAGAAGAAGATAAAATAGAATATATAGAAGAAAAATGCCCATATGCTAAATTGAATATAGGAACAAAGAATGTAAATATTATTGCATGTAGACACTTAATGTATTATGGCAATAATGGTAATAGTTTTAAAAAATTGAGAGAAAATATTAAAATGATAATAGAAGAACATGTTTAACAAAGGGACATGTTCTTTTAGGTTCTATATTTTTATTTTTGACATTGAATCTTTCTAAGGATTTTTAAATGTTGCACTTCAAGTATAAATCTATCCTATAGATTAATTAATGTTATTAGGATTAGTTTTTTAATGAAAATGCAATATAAGAAAAGAAATGATGGACATATTCCCGAGTTTGACAGTTGGAAAGGTAAAAAACGGCTAGAAGTGTTGAAATATCAACAAATTAGCCGTATATATTTTTTTTATTTTTTGCACAATTCTTTTTTTTGTTTCGAAAAAGAAAGAATTCTTTAAATTTTTCTTTTATCAATAACTTCAGTATCTAGTTTAAGGTCATATGAGTCTAAAGGAGCAAACCCTAAAGCTTCTTGAAGAGAAGCTGTCAAATCTGTTTTAGTAAAACCAGGGATATAATTCATCTGATATCTCCTAAATTTTCAAGAACTCTATTAGAACGTTTTTTAGTGATATGATTGTAAGTTGATTCAACAACGAATATACTGGGTTTTTAGCATTTTTATTATATTGTAATCTCATAAATTTTCCTTAAAAAATCGATATTATTAGTATAACAATTGTGAAACGATTGTGCAATATTTAGTGCGGAAATTTGACAAAAAAGTATTGATTTTGTAATACTTTACGGACTTTTTTTGTTGTTTAGGTGTCAAACTCCCGTGTATTATGATAAAATTTCGATTCAATATATGAATAAACTATTATGAATAAACTATATAGATTAATAAAAATGTTTGAATTATAATTATTATAAAAAATATATGTGTTTCTATTTTAACCTCCTTTTTAAATTTATAGCATTTTAGCATAAAAAAAATAAAAGTCAATAACTAAAATAAAATTATCCTCAGAAAGTTTAAAACTATAAATTTGAATTTTATCTATAATTATGATATACTTAAAAAACATTAATTAAAATCACTTTTAGATTAGGAGGTGATATCATATGACAAAAGATGAAATGCAATTTGTTTTGAAAGACAACTCATATCTTGAAAACGGGACAAAACAAGCATGTGTAAAAATACAAGATTATTTAAAAAACATTAAATCTATCGAATCTAGCTCTCAGATAGATTATAAAGAATTTTTAGAATCTATTAGTACTGTGTTGGCATTTTGTTTCCAACATAAAGATACAGTGCCTAATAAATGGCACTGCGAGTTCGATTGTAAATATTCAGGATCATTACTTTGTCCAGGAGAATTTAATATAGATAAAAATTCTCACAAACTATGCCCTTACTACAGACAAGAGGATTTTTAGTGCTTATTGCAGTTTAATATTAAAAAAAGAACATTTACTTAAATTTTCGTTAGTTTTTGTACATGTTCTTTTTTTATATACTTGCAAGCTCTTAGCGTTAAACTTCAATTATTATTTTTTCAAAATATAATAATAATTTAATATTCCCCGTAATGCCTTGAAATCATTGTATTTGTGTACTATATTTTCCTTAAAAACAGATAAACAAATTTGAATTTCCATTTTCTATATATTCCCGAGTTTGACAGTTGGAAAGGTAAAAAACGGCTGAAAGTGTTGAAATATCAACAAATTAGTCGTATATTTTTTTCTTATTTTTTGCACAATTCTTTTTTCTGTTTCGAAAAAGAAATAATTCTTTAAATTTTTCTTTTATCAATAACTTCAGTATCTAGTCTAAGGTCATATGAGTCTAAAGGGCAAACCCTAAAGCTTCTTGAAGAGCATCAGTCAAATCTGTTTTAGTAAAACCAGGGATATAATTATCATCTGATATCAACTAAATTTTCAAGAACTCTATTAGAACGTTTTTTAGTGATATGATTGTAAGTTGATTCAACAACGAATATACTGGGTTTTTAGCATTTTTATTATATTGTAATCTCATAAATTTTCCTTAAAAAATCGATATTATTAGTATAACAATTGTGAAACGATTGTGCAATATTTAGTGCGGAAATTTGACAAAAAAGTATTGATTTTGTAATACTTTACGGACTTTTTTTGTTGTTTAGGTGTCAAACTCCCGTGGAAATCTATCTTATAGATTAATTAATGTTATTAGGATTAGTTTTTTTAATGAAAATGCAATATAAGAAAAGAAATGATGGACATATTAATATTAAAAGTATACACTATATAGTATAAAAAACAGTAACAAAATAAAAATTTAACTGTTATATATTATGGAGGATTTATGAGTAGATTTGCAGATGAAACAGGAGGAAAAAAAAAGAATATAAAGTTTAAATATATAGCTATAGGAGTTTTAGGTGTTACGCTAATAGGAGGATCAGCATTTGCATATTTAAATAGAGAAATGATTAGCAATATGTTTAAACCAAAAAATAATGAAGAAAAAGTAGAAACACTTGACGAGGTTAAAGATGCTAAAAAATTAAAAATATATGATGAAAAATCAAAAACAAGACCAATAGCAGTAATGCTTGATAATAATAAGTTTGCATGGCCACATTCAGGGATAAATAGTGCATATATGATATATGAAATGGAAGTGGAAGGTCGGAGAAAGTAGGCTTATGGCATTATTTAAGGATAAAAAAGATTTAGATAAGGTAGGACCAATTCGTAGTGCAAGACCCTATTTTATAAACTATGTGCTGGAACATGATGCAATATATGCACATATAGGGCAAAGTCCACAAGCAGAATATGATATAAAAGCTTTAAAAATAGCAGATATAAATGGACAACTTTTTGATTCACAAAGATCAAGAAATACACAAAATGATCATGAATATTGGAGAGATAGAAAGAAAAAAGCACCACATAATGCATATACATCAATTACTAATTTAACAAATATAGCTAAAAAGTTAGGATATCCTATAGAAAAAACATTTAAAAGAGTGCTTAATTTATCTGTTGATGAAATAAATTTAGAAAAACTTTCAAGTATTGATGATGTTCAAGATGCAATTAAAATAAGAGCAGGATATCATAGTCAAAATATGAATGAGTTTAAATATGATGAAACAGAAAAAGTATATACAAAAAAAGCAAAAGGGATTGATGCAAAAGAAGAAATAACAGGAGAAGAATACAAAATTAAAAATCTTATAATACTTCAAACAACATCAACAGAAATAAGAGATGGTGAGAACAAGGGAAGACTTGATATAAAGACAGTTGGAGCATTAAAAGGATATTATATAACAAATGGAAAGGCAAAACAAATTATAGCAAGAAAAGAATCAAGATATGATATTACAAAATATTATGATTTAGAAGGAAATGAAATTAAGTTAAATGATGGAAATACATATGTAATGATAATACCAGAAAAAGAAAAAATAACAATTACAGGAGGAGCTCAAACAGCGACAGAAAAAACAGAAGAAAAAATGGTAAATAATAAGAAAGAAACAAGTAAGAAACCATCAACATCAACAACTACTATAAGAAGATAAAATATTGAAGGAGAAAATTTTTGGGAGAATTTAAGTCAGGATATGTAAGTATTGTAGGAGAAACAAATGCAGGTAAATCGACATTATTAAATGGATTTATGGGAGAAAAACTTGCAATTGTATCACCTAAAGTACAAACAACAAGAAATAATATAAAAGGGATATATACAGATGAAAACAAACAAATAATATTTATAGACACACCAGGGATACATAAGGTAAATAGTAAGCTCTCAAGTGTAATGATAGATAGTGCAATAACAAGTATAAAAGATGCAAATATAGTACTTTTTGTTGTTGCAGGAAATAAGAAAAGTTTAAGTGTTTTTGATTATAATGTTCTAAAAAAGCTTAAAGAAGCAAAAGAAAAAAACAAGAACTTACATATAATAGGGATTATAAACAAGATAGATAGGATAAAAAAAGAAATAATTATAGAAAAGATAAAAGAATTAAATGATGAATTAGAATTTGACTATATAATACCAGTATCTGCAATGTTGAGAGAAGGTACTTCAGATATATTAAAAAGAATAGAAGAATTATTACCAAAAGGACCTAAATACTATTCAGAAGATGAATATACAGACCAAACAGTAAGAGAAATGTGTGAAGAAATTATAAGAGGGAAAGCACTAAAATTATTAAATCAAGAGATTCCGCATGGACTATATGTAGAAATAGAAAGTTTTAAAGAAGCAAAAACTAAAAAAGGTGAAGATATAGTTAATATAGAAACAGTAATATATACAAAAAAATCCACACATAAGGGAATAATTGTGGGTAAAAATGGAGAAATGCTTAAAAGGATAGGAAGCTATGCAAGAGCAGATATAGAAAGAATGTTAGAAAAAAAAGTTAATCTTCAAATATGGGTTAAGGTAAGAAAAAACTGGCTTGATAATGATTTGTTCTTAAATAGATTTAAAAAGAAATGAGTGAAAAAATAGTTAAAACATTAGGAATAATTATAACAGAAACAAGATTTGGGGATAAGGATAAAATTTTAACAGTACTTACCCCAAATTTAGGTAAAATAACAGTGTTTGCAAAAGGAGCATATAGAGGAAATAATGGCTTTTTAGCAGGAACAGAACTTATGTGTATGTCAAACATGATATTATATAAGGGGAGTAAAAGTTATCATTTAAATGAATTATCAGTAAAAGAAAACTTTTATGATATAAGATTTAATTTTAATAAGTTAGAATTAGCAGTAGAAATATTAAAAGATATAAACAAATATGTTGATGAAAAATATACAATAGATCAAAGATATAATAAGACAGAAGAAAAGGAAATATATAATATATTTAAACTTTTAGTTGCAACATTATACTATATTTTAGAAGTAAATGAAGAATTAGAAGAAAAAGAATTATTAGAACTTAAAAGAATAAGATCAGTGTTTCTACTTAAAACATACCAAATATTTGGTAATACAATAAATAGTGAAGAATATAAGAATAATGTTGTAAATGATGATATATTAAATATTATAGAATATATTCAAAAAGAAGATATCCCTAAATGTTTTAAATTTAAAGCAAGTAAAGAGAAAGTGTTACATCTAGAAGATGAGATATTAAATTATATAAGTAGGATATAAGTTATACATAGGAGAAGAAATGAATTATATTAAAATAGATGATAAAGATCCTAAAACATCATGTTATCATTTTTCGAAAATAGCAAATAGAGAAAGTATAAAAAGATTAGGTTTAAAATCAGTAGCAGGACGGAGAAAATGCTACAATGGAAGACCATGAAAATCCAGCAATATATTTTATGTATGGAAAAGATGCAATTTTAGAAAATTTTGATGTTTGGATTAGATGGGAATATAATAGAGATCTATGGAAAGAACAACATAGGGGACAACTGGATGAAAATATAGATGAAGAAATCATGAAAAAAACTTATGAAAGAGTATATGAAGATTTTAAAAATAGAAATTATTATAAGCTTGATTTAATAGAAGGAGAGAATCCAGAAACAAGTGATTATTCTTTAAATGCAGAAGATATAAAGAAAAGATTAATGTATGAAAATTATAAGAAAGCTTTAAAATCATATGAACAAAAAAAGATTAATTTTAAACCAGAATATCCTATTAAACAAGTAAAATTTATTGGTGGTTCACAGATGAATACTAAAAGCTTGAAACAAGATAATTGGAATAGAAATACACATATTGGTAATAGAACTATACCTGTAGATAGAATAAAACTTATAGAAACATCTGATGGTAGGAGTGATGGACTTTCTATATTAATTGATACATATGATAAACTCAAAGAGAATTTGGATAAAGATAATTTTAAAATATTAGAAAATTTTATGACATTTGCTAAAGAAAAATATCGTGAAGATCCTGATTTTAAAGAAGATAAGGGCGATTTTCGGAAGAAGAGAGATTACTCCTGAAGAAGAAGCAAAGTATGCAAAAATAAACAAGATTGAAGAAAGTAAGAAATTATATAAAAAATATAGTATAACAAAAGAAGATATAGAAAATGTAAAACAGGAATTAGAAAGTAATGTTTTAGAAAAAGAACAAGATGTAGAAGATAGAGATAAAGAGAAAGAACAAGAAGAATTCGAAATAGAATAATATAAGATTTAGATAATAAGAATACTATGATTTTAGAAAATTATAGTATTTTTATTTTGCATTTTTTATGAAAAAGACTATTGACAATTATAATAAAAGGAGTATACTAATATATGAAAATAGTATACTAGTATATTGGAGGAACTATGAAAGAAGAGGAAATTCTTAAAGTAGCGAAAAAATTATTTTCAAAATATGGTTTTAAAAAAGTTTCAATGGATGAGATTGCAAAAAATGCAGGTGTTACTAAAAAAACAGTATATGCAAATTTTGCAAGTAAAGAAGAATTACTAAATAGTTTGATTAAACTTGAACTTCAAGATATGAAGGAAAGATTTGAAAAAATGGAAAAAGAATCTAATGATTTTTTTGAAGGGATTAATAAAGGATTAATTACTTTACTTATTTTCAGAAAAAGGAATAACTTATTTAAAACATTATTTGAAGAAGCAGAGATTTTAAGGAATAAGTCACTTGTTAATAGTATAAGATATATAGAACAAGATGTTATTGATTATATTAAAAGAAAATTAGAAAAGGCAGAACAAGAAGGATATATTGCCTTTGATAATATTGATGTATTAACATTCTTAATATATAAGATGTATATAGCGATGATTATTGATTGGAATGGATTATATAAAAAAATTGATGATAAAGAAATTTCAGATAATATAATGAAAATTTTAAGAAATGGAATTGAAAGAAAGAGAGGGAAAAATGATTAA
>ERZ773037.1820-NODE-1820-length-10850-cov-22.571190_pt1 | contig 10850 bp, 8 predicted proteins | sample MGYA00511466_ERZ773037 | MGnify/ENA primary metagenome ERZ773037 (study PRJEB29015, sample SAMEA2738146) | human oral metagenome | biome: human oral; feature: human-associated habitat; material: saliva | place: China | collected 2202 ...
CATCAGGGTGCCCGAAGCGAAGCGAGGGCGGGTGCCCCTGTAGGAACGAGGACGATAACCGCCTTTCCAAGCGGAACCGCGCATCCCGCGCAGAACCTGGAATGGGGTGAAAAGCGAAAGAGGCGCCGCCTCCCACCTCGGGAGACAGCGCCTCTTTTACGTTAGAGCCGGGTCAGCGGAAAAACTTAGCCTTCCACGCCGCACTCAGCCAGAATCAGCTCACGCACGCGGGCGGCATCAGCCTGGCCGCGGGTAGCCTTCATGACCTGACCGACGATAGCACCGGCTGCCTGAACCTTACCGGCACGGATCTTGTCGGCAACGTCGGGCATTGCTGCCAGTGCTTCCTGGACGGCTGCGGTGAGCGCGCCGTCGTCGGAGACCACGGCGAGGCCGCGTGCCTCAACGATTTCGGCGGGGGTACCTTCACCGGCGAGGACGAACTCGAGCACCTGGCGGGCGATCTTGTCGTTGATCTTGCCTTCGGAGATGAGCGCTTCGAGGGCGACCACGGTTGCGGGCTCCACGCCGAGGGCGGTGAGCTCAACCTCAGCCTGCTTTGCACGGCGGGCAATTTCGCCCATCCACCACTTACGGGCTGCTGCTGCGGTTGCGCCTGCAGCGACGGTCTCTTCGATGACATCGAGTGCGCCGGCGTTAACTACGTCGCGGAACTCTTCGTCGGAGTAGCCCCATTCGCCCTTGAGGCGGCGACGGCGTTCTGCCGGGGGTTCGGGCAGTTCGGCGCGCAGACGCTCAATCCACTCGCTGTTGGTGACGACCGGTACGAGGTCCGGTTCGGGGAAGTAGCGGTAGTCGTCAGCGTCGGACTTGGGGCGACCCGAGGAGGTTTCGCGGGTGTCTTCGTGCCAGTGGCGGGTCTCCTGGGTGACCTTCTCGCCGCGCTCGAGGATTGCGGCGTGGCGGCGAATCTCGTAGCGGACGGCGCGTTCAACCGAGCGCAGGGAGTTCACGTTCTTGGTCTCGGAGCGGGTGCCGAACTTCTCTGCGCCCTTGGGCATGAGGGAGACGTTGGCGTCGCAACGGACGTTACCGCGTTCCATGCGGGCGTCGGAGATGCCGAGGGATCGGACGATGTCGCGGATTGCGGCAACGTAGGCGCGTGCCAGCTCGGGTGCGCGTTCGCCGGCGCCGACGATGGGTCGGGTGACGATCTCAATCAGGGGCACGCCTGCGCGGTTGTAGTCGACCAGGGAGGAGGTTGCACCCTGGATTCGGCCGTCTGCACCGCCGACGTGGGTGAGCTTGCCTGCGTCTTCTTCCATGTGGGCGCGCTCAATTTCGACGGTGAAGATGGTGCCGTCTTCGAGCTCAACGTCCAGGGAGCCGTTTTCCGCGATGGGGCCGCCAGCCTGGGAGGTCTGGAAGTTCTTCGGGGAGTCCGGGTAGAAGTAGTTCTTGCGAGCGAAGTAGGACTTGTCTGCGATCTCGCAGCCCAGTGCCAGGCCGAGCTTGATGGCGGACTCAACAGCGGTCTTGTTCACCATGGGCAGCGCGCCGGGCAGGCCAAGCGATACGGGGGTGACGTTGGTGTTGGGTTCGTCGCCGAACTCGTTGGGTGCGGAGTCGAACATCTTGGTCTTGGTATTGAGTTCGACGTGCACCTCGAAGCCGAGGACCGGGTCGTACTTTTCGATGGCTTCTTCGAAGCTGAGGACTTCTTCACTCATTACTTGGTTCCCCCAAAGTCAAAGTCGCGGATCAGAGTTTCGGTGTCGGGCAGGCTCTTGTAGAGCGGTGCGCCCCATTTTGCGGTGAGCAGTTCTTCCAGTGCTGCACCAACGCGGTAGAGGCGTGCGTCTTCGCGTGCGGGTGCGGTGAACTGGATGCCGACGGGCAGGTTGTTCTCTTCGGAGAGGCCGCCGGGCAGGGAGAGCGCCGGGACGCCTGCCAGGTTGACGGGCACGGTTGCGACATCGCCCAGGTACATTGCCATGGGGTCGCCTTCGGTCTTCTCGCCGAGCTTGAACGCGGTGGAGGGCGCGGTCGGGGAGATGAGCACGTCGCACTTTTCGAATGCTGCTGCATAGTCGCGCTGGATGAGGGTGCGTACGCGCAGTGCTGCGCCGTAGTAGGCGTCGAAGTTACCTGCGGACAGTGCGTAGGTGCCGAGGATGATGCGGCGCTTGACCTCGTGGCCGAAACCTGCGGAGCGGGTTGCGGACATGACGCGTTCGATGGTGACGGGGCCGTCTTCGGGTACGACGCGCAGGCCGTAGCGGACGCCGTCGTAGCGTGCCAGGTTGGAGGACACCTCGGAGGACATGATCATGTAGTAGGCGCTGATGGCTTCGGTGACGGAGGGCAGGGAGACCTCGATGATCTCTGCGCCTGCGGCACGCAGTTCCTCAACAGACTCGCGGAAGCGTGCGAGCACGCCTGCTTCGAATCCTTCGCCGTCGCCGCCGCCGAGTTCCTTGATGACGCCGATGCGCAGGCCGGACAGGTCGCGCTTGCGTGCGGCTTCTGCGCCTGCCTTGGCTTCTTCAACGAAGTTGCCGGGCTCATCGGGCAGGGAGGTTGCGTCGAGCGGGTCGTGGCCTGCAATTGCTTCGTGGAGCAGTGCAGTGTCCAGGACGGTGCGGGCGACGGGGCCTACCTGGTCAAGGGAGGATGCCATGGCGATGACGCCGTAGCGGGAGACGGAGCCGTAGGTGGGCTTGACGCCGACGCTACCGGTCAGCGCTGCGGGCTGGCGGATGGAGCCACCGGTGTCGGTACCCAGGGCCAGGGGCGCTTGGAATGCGGTAACGGCTGCTGCGGAGCCGCCGCCGGAGCCGCCGGGGGCGCGGTCGAGTGCCCAGGGGTTGCGTACTACGCCGAATGCGGAGTGCTCGTTGGAGGAGCCCATTGCGAATTCGTCGAGGTTGGTCTTGCCGAGGATGGGCATGCGTGCTTCGCGGACCTTGCGGGTGACGGTGCCGTCGTAGGGGCTCATCCAGCCTTCGAGCATGCGGGATGCTGCGGTGGTGGGCTGGCCCTTGGTGACGATGAGGTCCTTGACGGCGATGGGTACGCCTGCGAGCGGGGGCAGTTCCTTGCCTGCTGCGCGGTCTGCGTCCACTGCTGCGGCGGTAGCAAGTGCTTCTTCGGCGTTGATGTGCAGGAAGGCGTTGAGGCCGCTCTTGCCGTCTGCTCGATTGTCGCTCAGGGGTGCGCCGTCGGTGGCTGCGATGCGGTCCAGGTGTGCCTGGGTGAGCTCGACGGAGGTGATTTCGCCGGATGCGAGCTTTTCTGCTGCTTCTGCGGCGGTGAGCTGGATCAGTTCGTTCACTTGGTTGTTCTCCTCTTAGTCTTCGTCGAGGATTGCCGGCACGCGGAACTTGCCGTCCTGTGCGTCGGGGGCGCCGGAGAGCGCCTCTTCCTGGGTGAGAGTCGGGACGGGTACGTCTTCGCGGAAGACGTTCTCGAGGGGGATCGGGTGGCTGGTCGCGGGGATGTCGGCAGTTGCTTTCTGCGACATGGTCTCAACGGATGCGACGATGATGTCGAGTTCAGACGCCATCGCGGTGAGTTCTTCATCGGTCATCTCAATGAGTGCCAGCGATGCCAGGTGCTTGACCTGTTCAAAGGTGATGGCAGACATGGTTCTCCCGTAGTTTTGTTTTCTTGTCTCTTCTCTAGTGTAGTGGAGGTTGCGTGTTCCGTCTCATTGGGGGTTGGAGGGTTTACCTGCTGGTTCGTGTGTTCAGGCGGTGTTCTTCTCCCCTGTTTTAGGGTTAAATGCTCAACGCCCCGCTCCTCGTGTGAGGTGCGGGGCGTTGGGCTACAACGTGTCCACGTTACGCTTAAGGGTTAATCCTTAGGCGGGGATGGTCAGAACCTGGCCGGGGAAGATCAGGTCAACGTTGTAGATGATGTCGGTGTTCGCAGCTGCGATTGCCTGGTAGCCGCCTGCAACGCCGAGCTTTGCAGCGATCAGCGAGAGGGAGTCACCGGAAACCACGGTGTAGGTGCCTGCTGCAGCCTTGGGAGCTGCAACGGGTGCTGCTGCGGGAGCCTCAACTGCGGGTGCAGCGGGTGCTGCTGCAGGTGCCTCAACTGCTGCGGGAGCTGCCGGTGCAGCGGGTGCTGCTGCGGGAGCCTCAACTGCTGCGGGTGCAGCCTGAGCTGCAGGAGCTGCGGGTGCAGCCTGTGCCGCGGGAGCGGTGTAGGTCTGCTGGGTCTGCGACTGTGCAGCCACGGTGGTGGTGGGCTCGGTGTAGGTGGGAGCTGCGCCGGTCTTGCCGTAGAGGCCAAGCTTAGCGGAGCATGCGGGCCATGCGCCCCAGCCCTGGATAGCGAGCAGACGCTCGCCTGCCTCGATCTGCTGTGCACGGGTAGCGTTCGCGGGGGAGCCGGACATGCCGACGCCGTTCCAGGACTGCTGGGTGAACTGCAGACCGCCGTAGAAGCCGTTACCGGTGTTGATGGACCAGTTACCACCGGACTCGCACTGTGCCAGTGCGTCCCAGGTAGCACCGTCTACTGCGTTTGCAGCGGGCATCGACATGGTAGCTGCTGCAACGCCACCGATGGCGAGAGCTGCTGCGGTACGACGAATGGAAGTGTTCTTCATAATGCTCCTTGGGGCCGTCCCCGCTCGTTCCGTCCCCGGAACTCTGGCGCGGCGCCGCTCACCCTTTGATAACGAAGTAGGTTACTCATTTTCTGGCTCTACCATGTGAGCGGCTCTCCACCGATTTCATGTCACCGTGAGCGATTCTGCACTAGTGCGCGGAATCCGGGTGGCACTTCCTCGATGGGGACGTGCGGTAGAACCGGGCATCGTTTCAAGCATTCCAAGCTTGAAACCACATAAGCGATTCCCTGACGAGAATCTTTCTGGTCTCCAAGATAGCCGAGGTTGTGGCGGTTTCCAACCCCGTTTTAGGTTCACAGCGAACGTCCCGACTTCTCCCAGGGTTCTTTAAGGTAAAGAGTGCAGGAAACATTATTCCCTCGGTTGAGCCCCTGGGTTTTCGCCCTGTTTCCCCCGGTATTCCAGGGTTTTCTAGGGGGTTTAGCCGGATGCACTCCCCCGCCCTCCGTCTCCTTTAACGGGTGCCCGCACCACCCCAATAGGGGATTCGAACAGCGTGTAAAAAAATTTTAAATATTTCTACGCTCTCGGAGTGTTTTATGCTCTCCAACCCCCAGAAACTGTGGTAATTACAAATGCCAAATTTTGGTATTCGGGCCCCGAAGAGCACTCTTCGGGGCCCGAATGGCGTATATACATACCTCAATACCCCGCGGCCCACAGTACCGCGGCCCGCGGAGACAGGGGAATACCTCGACGGCTTACGCCTCCGACTCTCCGGAGGTGCTTTCGGAGCCGGACTCAAGCGCCTCCGGGCCGCCCTCGAGCAGGGCGGTGAAGCCCTCCTCATCCAGCACCCGCAGGCCCAGGGCCTCGGCCTTATCCAGCTTCGAGCCGGCGTTCGCGCCGGCCACCACAAAGTGGGTCTTCTTCGAGACCGAGCCGGAGGCCTTGCCGCCGCGAGAAATAATCGCTTCCTTAGCTCCGTCGCGGGTGTAGCCGTTCAGGGTGCCGGTCACGACCACGGTCAGGCCCTCCAGGGTCCGCTCCACCGATTCGTCGCGGCTGTCCTCCATGCGCACACCGGCGGCGGCCCAGGAATCCACGATTTCGGCGTGCCAATCCTCGGCGAACCACTCGATAACCGAGTCCGCAATGGTGGGGCCCACGCCGTCCACCGAGGCCAGACGCTCGCGATCTGCCTCGCGGATCGCCTGCATCGAACCGAACTCGGTCGCAAGCGCACGGGCGGCGGTCGGGCCCACGTGGCGAATCGAGAGGGCAACCAGCACGCGCCACAGCGGCTGCTGCTTAGCCTTCTCCAGCTCGGCGAAGAGGTTCAGCGTATTCTTCGTGGGCTTCGGCTCGGGGCGCGCCTTGGTCGGCTTGGTGTAGAAGTAGGGCACGCGCTCCATCTTCCCGGTGCCCACGCCCTTGACCTTCTTCTCACGTTCGATGGTCACCTCGCGCAGGTCCTCGGGGGTCAGGTCGAAGAGGTGCGCCTCGGTGGTCAGCGGAGGGGTGTCCGGGGTTGCGGGGCTGGTGAGCGCCTTGGCGGCCTCGAAGCCCAGCGCCTCAATGTCGAAGGCACCGCGGCTTGCCGCGTAGTACACACGCTCGGTCAGCTGCGCCGGGCAGGAGCGGGGGTTCGTGCAGCGCAGGTCCACGTCGCCCTCCTTGCCGGGGGCCAGCGGCGAACCGCAGGAGGGGCACTCGCTGGGCATGACGAACTCACGTTCGGTGCCGTCGCGCAGGGCGACCACGGGGGCGACGATTTCGGGGATCACGTCGCCTGCCTTGCGCAGCACCACGGTGTCGCCGATGAGCACGCCCTTAGCCTTGACCACGTCCTGGTTGTGCAGGGTGGCCCGCTCCACGGTCGAGCCCGAGACGAATACGGGCTCCATGACGCCGTAGGGGGTCACGCGGCCGGTGCGTCCCACGTCCACGCGGATGTCCAGCAGCTTGGTGTTCACCTCTTTGGGCGGGTACTTGTACGCCACGGCCCAGCGCGGCACGCGAGAGGTGTAGCCCAGCTGCGCCTGGGTTGCGAAATCGTTGACCTTGATGACGATGCCGTCAATCTCGTGCACGAGGGAGTGGCGCTGCTCGCCGTAGCGGTTGATGAAGTCGAAGATGCCCTCGACCGAATCGGTCAGCTCACTGTAGGGGCTCACGGGCAGGCCCCAGGAGGCGAGCAGGTCGTAGGTCTCAAACTGGGTGGCAATCTCCAGGCCGGTACGCGAGCCGATGCCGTGCACGTACATGCTCAGTGGCCGGGAGGCGGTCACCGCCGCATCCTTCTGGCGCAGCGAACCTGCCGCTGCGTTACGCGGGTTCGCGAAGGGGTTCTTGCCGGCGGCAATCATGGACTCGTTGAGCTTCTCGAAGTCGGCGGAGGAGATGAACACCTCGCCGCGAATCTCGATTTCTTCGGGGTGGCCCTCGCCGCTCAGCTGCTGCGGGATGCTGGCGATGGTGCGCACGTTGTGGGTGACGTCCTCGCCGGTGGTGCCGTCACCGCGGGTTGCCGCACGCACGAGGGCGCCGTTGCGGTAAAGCAGGTTCACGGCCAGGCCGTCGATCTTCAGCTCGGTGAGCCAGCGCGGGGCGGCGCCGGTAAGGTTGCGGACGCTCTCCTCGGTCTTGGTCAGCCAGGCGCGCAGCTCCTCGAAGGAGAAGACGTCCTCGAGGGAGTACATACGTTCCAGGTGGGTGACGGGCGCGAAGGCTTCAATGGCTTCGCCGCCGACCTCCTGGGTGGGCGAGTCGTTGGCGATGATGAGCGGGTGCTCGGCCTCGATGATTTCGAGGCGGCGGTAGAGAGCATCGTACTCGGCGTCGGAGAGGAACGGTGCGTCCTCGTTGTAGTAGGCGCGGCGGGCGGCGCGAATCTTATCTGTCAGCTCCGCGTATTCGGCGCGCAGGGCATCCGTAATCTTCTCGGAGTTTTCGGCGGGGCTCTCTGCTCGAGTCTCAGCGGGTGCGGTGGTGGGGGCGTTGTTCTCAGTCACCCGTCCAGTTTAACGTGTTGGGGCGCGCTCCTCCCCCGCCGCCGTCACGGCGGGTCCTGCTCGGCCGGTTTCCCGCGGGTAGAGTTCACCCCCGCATCCTGCCGGCACTCGAGCGAGTACCCGCTGAAAGCGGGGGTGAATCAGAACTATGGGTTTAGGCCTCGACGGCGTCCGCCACGATGACGGTGATGTTATCGCGGCCGCCCGAGCGTAGCGCCTCGTGCTGCAGCACGTCCGCGGCGTCCTGCGGGTGACGAATCGAGGTGAGCACGCGAGCCATGTACTCGTGCGACAGCTCGCCGGAGAGGCCGTCGGAGCAGAGCATCAGGCGGTCGCCGGGGCGTGCGGGCAGAACCCAGAAGTCCGGTTCCCAGTAGTTGCCGGTGCCCAGCGCGCGGGTAATCACGTTGCGGCGCGGGTGGGTTAGCGCCTCCATGGGCGTAATCTGGCCCTCGTCGACCAGGTACTGCACCTCGGAGTGGTCCGTCGTAATCTGCTCCAGCGATGCGGCGCCCTCGGAGCCGGGCAGCTTCTCCATGCTGGAGTGGTGGATGCCGTCGTCCTCGCGCATCAGGCGGTAGGTACGGGAATCGCCGATGTTGAAGACGACCCACAGGTTCTGTCGGCCGATGCGGGTCAGCCACGCACCGGTCACGGTGGTGCCGCCGGAGCGCGAGAGAGCTTCCTTGATCTCCTCGTTGGTTTCGCCGAGGATGTCGTGCAGACGGTCGAGTGCCTGCACGATTTCCTTGTTCAGCTCGGCGTTGATGCGGCGGCGACGCTTGACCGGGTCGCTCTCGTCAATGGCGGCGATGCGTTCGGTGTAGGCCGCCTGCTCGCTTTCGCTGCGGCCGCCGGGCATCGTAAAGAAAGGCGAGTAGGCAAGCTGACGCACGCACAGGCGTGAGGCGACCTCGCCGGCCTCGTGGCCGCCCATGCCGTCCGCGACCACGCAGAGGGAACCGGCGACGACCATCGAATCTTCGTTGTTTTCTCGATGTGCGCCGCGGTGAGTGGCACCGCCGGTACGTAGTTTCAGTTCAGTCATGAGAGGTTGATCTCCATAGTGTAGTGTGCGCGACGGGTCACCGCCACGGGGTCTACGTTACCAAAGCTTCGGACGTTTCGCGTTCCCTGGGATGTGAGGGTGTAATGATTTCCCACCTGCCGGAGTATGTTTGCCGTCTCATTATCGGTGAGCACGGTGCCCGGTTCGGCCAGGGAAACCAGGCGCGAGGCCAGGTTCACGCTGGAGCCGTACACATCGCCGCGGTTGGCCAGCACCTCGCCCCAGATGAAGGCGACGCGCACATCCGGCAACTGCGGGTCTGCGCCAATCTTTTCGGAGAGCTGCAGGCTAATCTCGGCTATCGCATCCGGGGTTTCGGTGAGGAAGAACACCTCATCGCCAAGAGTCTTAATGATGCGCCCGCCCAGGGGTGCGATGACGTCCAGGCAACTCTGCTCAAAGTGGTTAATGAGCTGCGAGAGGGCGGCCGCGTCCAGGTTGCGCACCAGGGAGGTGTACGAGACCAAATCCACGAAGCCCACGCCGCGCACAAGCGGCAGGTGGGTGATGCCCGAGCTGGTGGCGCTGTTCTCGCGTAGGCCCAGGCGCAGGATTCCGGCGTACATCTGACGGCGGTAGGCGTAGACGGCCAGGTGCTCGAGCGTCTCGAGGTAGCGGGGGAAATCCAGAAGTAGCTTGCGGCGGGCCTCGTTGTCGTCCACGTCCTCGGTGACCATGATGTTGTGCACCAGGGCCTCAATCTGCCAGGCGACCGTGCGATCGGTCAGCTGGCCCTCGGCGCGAACCAGGGACACCACGTACTCCATGCGAATCGTGCCCTCGTCGTCCAGGGCCCGCAGGTCGGCGAGCATGCGCACATCGGTATCGGTGAAGTAGGGAACGTTCGGGGCGATATCGGGGAACCCCATGTTGCGCCAGATGCGGCGGGCCGCCTCCAGCGGAATCCCGGCAAGCTCCGAGGCCTGCGAGGGGGTGTAGCGACTGCCTTCGCCGAGCAGGGACTTCTCGAGGGCGCGCACGCCCTCCTTGGAGCGTTCGTCCCGGTAGATATTGTTTTGGGCGAGGTTCTGCAGAATCTTGAGGTTGAGCATCTGGGTTTCGGGGCCCATGCTCCCGCCGGAGGAACCCGCCGAAGCGGCGTCGCCCGATTCCCACGGAGAGGGTTCGGGTCGGTAGTGGTTCGCCGTGCTCATAACCGTTACCGGTCCTTTCTTCTCTGCCGGATGAATAGTTCGTTGTTCTGCCCGGGCTTGCGCCATCCGCCGGAGCATTAAATGCCTGCCGCGCGAGCGTTTCCCGCCGGTTGGGGCACCTTCCGCCGCGGCGAATCGTGCCCTGCACCCCGCCCGGCGTGTGGTTCCGGGCTCACCTCTACCCCCATGAGAGGGCGCGGTAGTGGAGTATTTCACAGTTAAGGATACTCCAGTCAGCGTTTTTCCGGCGGGGTTCAGCCGAGGGCCTGTCCCACGAGTCCGCTTTGGCGCGGCGAAACGATGAAGTTTAGATGTAGCCGGCGCGCAGGGGGTAGTGCTCGCGGTAGGCCGACTCCAGCTCCGCGTCGAAGCGTTCGGGGGCGGGAACGTAGCGCAGACGGTGGTGCACTCCGCGGCACACCACGTAGACCGAACCGTACCCCAGCCAGGACCCCGGAGCGCTCTCACGCACCCAGCGCTGCCCCAGCGAATCCAGGTAGAGAGACTCGTCGCCCATGCGGGTCACGAGCCCCCGCCGCACCACCAGGCGGTGCGTGGTGATGAGGTACCCGATGGTCAGCCAGCGCCACCCGATGCGCAGTGCGCCGATGAAGAAAGCGACCGCCGCAATTGTGCCGATCCACCAGAGGATCACGGAGGAACGGGCCGTGGATGCGAAGGCCGCCGCCGCGATGCCGAGCAGCAGGCAGGTGAGGCCGGGCAACAGCGCCCCCGGGTGCTGGCGGGTCGCGACGATGACGTATTCGCCGGGGTTGAGTTGTCCGCGCAGGCGCATGGTACTCCTCGATTGGTGGTGGTCTGGTGTTGGCGAGTCGGTCGCCGGGGTCTTCTCGTACCTCTAGTGTGCCGGTCGGAAGTCCCCGTAGCTACCGTTGGCCGGGCGCAGGTGCTCAATATCGCCCACCGCGTAGGGGGCGAGCGTGCCGTCCTCGCGACGAATCAGGATGCGTCCCTGCGCGTCCATGTCCTCGGCCACGCCGCGCACGACGCTGCCGTCGGGCAGGCTCATGGCCACCTCGGCGCCGAGGGTGGAGCACACGGCGCGGGCC
>ERZ773037.1821-NODE-1821-length-10849-cov-4.246063_pt1 | contig 10849 bp, 10 predicted proteins | sample MGYA00511466_ERZ773037 | MGnify/ENA primary metagenome ERZ773037 (study PRJEB29015, sample SAMEA2738146) | human oral metagenome | biome: human oral; feature: human-associated habitat; material: saliva | place: China | collected 2202 ...
GGAGAAAACAGTCATCCGGGATGCCGGGCGCAAGCGGCCGCGCCTTGCAGCTGTCCGGCAGGGCGAGGTACAGGCAGAGCAGGGCGTGCGGCGGCAAGGCCGCAAATTCCGCCTCGAGCGCGCCCTCGCGGAGCTCTGCCGCGCTGCAGGAAAACACGGTTTCGTCCGGCAGCGACAAATTCACGCCGAAGTGAAATTCCGCTTCCCCGGCTCCCGCCCTGCAGAGCGCTGCCGCGAGTGTTCGGAGCTCCGAGAGCTGTGCACTGCCTTCCAGGATGACAAACACCCGCCGTGCCCGCAGGAAAACCGGGAGCACGGCGTCCTTTTTCCCGTGCAGGCGAAGATCCGGCACTGACTCTGCCGAAAAACCGAGGCGCGCGGCCAGACAGCTCTTGGAGGAAATACCCGGCAGCACGACCGGCTCCCCAAGGCCTGCGTCCGCCAAGGCGCGCCGCAGCTTTTTTGTGACGGAGAAAAATCCTGTGTCACCGCTGCAAAGCAGCACAATGTGTTCCGCCCGGCTCTCTGCGACCAGGCGCGCAATCTCCTCCGGCTTGTAGCTCGCAACCATCGGCGGTACCGCGAGACCCAGTTCCCGCAGAAACGCCCCGGCGACGGCATTCATCCGGGACGCACCGATCATCAAACCGGCTTCCGCGATACACTGACCGGCCGCAAAGGTGAGCTGTGAAGTCTCGCCCGGGCCTATGCCGACAATCGTAACCCGCTTTTTCCCCGCTTCGGCTTCCGCTTCAGCCTTGCCTTCCGTTTTGGGTTCCGCTGCCGTTTTGGGCTCGGCTTCCCCTTTGCTCTCTTTTCGGATTTCTGTTCGGCTTTCTTCTTGCATGCCCTCTCTCCTCTCCGGTGTCACACACGCCGCATACTGCGCCCGAAGGAGCGCCTTGATTTCGGAAAGGGTATATCCTTCTCGCTCTGCCGGCCTACGGATTGCGACAAAGCAGATGCCGAGTTCCTCCGCGGCGCGCAGTTTTTCAAGATAGCCCCCCGGTTTCCCGGACTGCTTTGTAACCAGAAACTTTGCACTACATTGCTGTAGTAAGGCCTGATTCAGCCGGACTGAACTTCTGCCCTGCATCGCAATGATATGATCGGGCTGAATGCCGGCTTCCGCAGCTTTCCGAAGCGCTTCTTCTCCCGGCAGGATGCGGACCGTGAGCCGCTCGCGCGGCAGCGCCGCATAGGCCTTCAGCTCCTTGCTGCCGGTCGCGAGAAAAATAGGTCCTTCCGTTTTCGCCAGCCAGTCCGCCGCCTCTTGCTGGCTGTCAAAGAGGCGGAAGCAACCGCGCGCGCGAAGCCGCGCCTCTATCTCTTCTGCCTCTTCCGCCTCCGAAGCACTGCCCTCGCCCCGCAAAATGCGATAATAGCGGACGCCCGCCGCCGCTGCCGCGGCGCGGATATTCTTAGACACCTCGGTTGCAAACGGATGGGTTGCATCCAGGGCCGCAAAAAAGTCGCCGGTCCGAAGCAGGTGCTCCATTTCGGCCGCATCGAGCCGCCCGTACTCTGCGGGCAGTGCTTCCTCCCGAAGCAGCGCCTCGCCGTAATCCGTCGCGACATGGCTCAGCGCCGGAATGCCCGCATCTCTCAGCCAGAGCGCAAGCTCTCTTCCCTCTGTCGTGCCGCCAAAAAGCAGCACTCTGTTTCCACTGTCCTGTTTCATGTTTCCGTGCTCCTCTCCATCAGACGCCGCGCGTTTTCGCTCTCCGCGAGTACACCGTCCTCCAAGGTATAGAATAAAATACCGACCTCTGTCTCTCCACGGGTCCGCACGGCGACCGCGCGCTCCATTGCCGCAAGCAGGCTCTCCGAAGTCGCCTTCAGAAATCCGGACTCTTTCAACAGTCGCACGGCCTCGATTGTGAGCCCCGCCTGTAAAACCGCTGTCACAAGTTCTTTCGGCGCGCCGACCTGAAAGGCATGAATCGCGAAGAGCTCGAGACGGCAGTCCGCCTCCCGCGAATGCGTATTCATAATGCCGCCCGCCAGTTTCACAAATTTTCCGATATGCCCCGCGAGCAGCACGCCCTTTGCGCCGTACCGCACCGCGGCATCGAGAGTCTCGCCGATAAAATTGCTCATCACGACAGGATCCGCCGCCCCGACGCCGAAATGCCCCTCCAGAAAGTGAAGCCCGTAGCTCCCCGGCACCGCGAGAAAGTAAGGCCGCGCGGTCAGATGAAATTTCACATCCGTCACGATGGTCTCAATCAGCGCTCTCCGGCTCATCGGCCGGACAATGCCCTCGGTCCCGAGGATTGAGAGCCCGCCCTGTATGCCGAGCTTCGGATTAAAGGTCTTCTTTGCCTTCTCCTCCCCCTCCGGGCAGGAGAGGGTCACCACGATGCGCGCCGTGTCAGGGAGACTTTTCAAACCGCTCTCCCGATAGGCGCTTCGAACGGCCGCCGCAATCATATTCCGCGGCACGCGGTTGATGGCCGCCTCACCGACCGGCTGGTCGAGCCCCGGCTTGGTTACCGTGCCGATGCCCGGTCCGGCGCGAAACACCACCGGAATTTCCGTTTCCTCCGAGCTCTCGGTTCCCGCGCTTTCTTCCGTGCCGACGCGCGCATAAAAGAGGAGTCCGTCCGTCACATCGGGGTCATCGCCCGCGTCCTTTCGGACGGCCGCGACCGCACTTACTGCGCCATCTTCCGTCACCAGCTCCAGCGATTCAATCGGAATCGGCAGCACGGCACCGACCGGCGTCCGGATTGAAACCGCCTCTAACCGCTCTCCGGAAAAAAGCAGTGTCGCTGCCGCCAGTGCCGCCGCAGCAGCTGTCGTGCCCGTCGTGAACCCCGCGCGGAGCCGCTTGCCGTCCTCAAACGCCGCATAGGGGGCGAGCGCTTTTTCAAGTGCCTCGCTCCTCAAAACTCCACCCCCTCTCTGGCGGGGATTCCCTTGTCAAAGGGGTGCTTTCGCTTCACAATCTCCGAAACATAGTCCGCGCGGGACTTAAGTTCCTCCGGTGCATCCCGCCCGGTCAACACGAGCTCGAGGTCCTCCGGCTTACGGTCCAGAAAGTCGAGAAAGCGCTCCCGGGGAATGAGCCCCAGCCGGTAGGCCGCAATGCTCTCATCGAGAATCAGAAGTGCCGGTTTTTCCCGCTCGACCGCCTCTAAAATTTCCGCAAAGTAACGTTGCACCGCCGCTTTTTCTTTTTCCTTCTCCGCGTCACTGAGCGTCCAAAAAAAGCCGAAGTGCTCCTCCATGCGGAGGCAGTGCAGTTCCGGCAGCTTTTCGAGCGCAAGCAGTTCCCCCGAGCTCCCGTCCTTTAAAAACTGCGCGAGCAGCACGCGCTTTCCGTGTCCCGCCATGCGGAGTGCAAGCCCCATGGCTGCACTGGTCTTTCCCTTGCCGTCGCCGGTGTAAATATGGATACAAGCTCTCATCTTTTTCCTCTCCCCCTTTCCCGTTCGGACTTCTCAGTTCAGAAAAAGCGCTGCCCGAAGCGGACAGCGCCTTATCTTACTTTCCCTCGTAACTCACCAGCGAGAAGACCGGATAGCCCTTCAGTTTTTCTCTGCCGTGCAGCCCCTTTAACTCAATCACAAACAGCATTTTCACGACCTCGCCACCGAGCTTCTCGATCAGGCGGACCATAGCCTCGGTCGTTCCGCCGGTCGCAATCAGATCGTCCACAATCACGACCTTCTGTCCTGGTTTGATTGCGTCCTTATGGATTTCAATCGTCGCATGTCCGTACTCGAGTTCATACGTCTCCGAGATGGTCTCTGCCGGCAGTTTTCCCTGCTTCCGGATCGGAATAAACGGTTTGTACTCCGCATACGCGAGAGGCACACCGAAGATAAAGCCGCGGGATTCCGGACCCACAACAAGATCGTAGTCAACGCCCCGCAGCGCTTCGCGAAGGCCGTCGACCGCGAGATGCAAGCCCTCCGCATCCTGCAGAATTGTCGTGATATCCCGGAACATGACACCGGGTTCCGGGAAGTCCGGAATGGTGCGAATATAATCCGCCACTGTCTTCATCGCTTTTCCTCCAAATGCGCAAATTTCAGCCCCTACTATAGCAGTTCAGCGCGCAAATTTCCATGCTTTCAGCACAAGTTGCAAATTCCGCCTGCCCATGTATTCGTTGATTTCCGGATAATACAGGACGGCGATCGAATGGCTTCCCTCCATCTCCGCGAGAAACGCATCGCCGTCGGTGAAGGCGAGTGCCTCCCGCACGGTTCCCGCCTCATCCCGCAGGGAGAGTTTCACGACATTCCGGTTTTTGCCGAGTACACGCGCCGCGCGAATTTCGACATTCTTCTGCCCGAAGCAGGGACGCGCATTGCCCTGACCGAACGGCTCCATGCGCGAGAGCTCTGTGACAAGCTCCTCGTTCGCATAAGCAAAGGGGAGCGCAATGTCAATCCACTGGGTCTCTGTGAGCTGCTCGTCATTTAGCACCGCATTCCGATTGAGCTCCTCCCGGAAGCGCCCAAGCTCACTCTCCGGGAGTGTTAACCCGGCCGCCATCGGGTGCCCGCCGAACTTTGTGAGCAGCGGCGCCACTTCCTCGAGCGCGCGGAACATGTGATAGCCCTCGATACTCCGCCCGGATCCCTTCAAAAATCCGGCCTCCTGACTGTCCGTCAGGACAAAGCTCGGGCGGTAATATTTTTCCTTGAGTCGCCCCGCGATGATGCCGGCGACCGACTCGTGGCAATCTTTTAAGTACACCACCAGCACCTTCGGGAGTTCGGGCAGCGCGTCAATCTCCGCCGACGCCGCGCGGATTCCCTCCTCCGTCATCTGCTTCCGCCGGTCGTTCAGCGCTTTCAGACACTCGGCCGCCGCCTCGGCGCTCTCTTCCCCGGTTTCCAGTAACATCGAAAGTCCGAGCTTTGCGCTCTCAAGGCGCCCGCCCGCGTTTAAGCAGGGTCCGATCACAAAACCGATGTGGTAGGCGGATAGCGCCTCCGGATTCAACTCACAGCGCGCAATCAGCTTTCGGAGGCCTAGGTTATCACAACTTCCGATTGCCTTTAAGCCCTCGCGCACAATGATGCGGTTCTCTTTTTTTAGCGGCATCACATCGCCGACCGTCGCAATCGCCGCAAAGGGCAGAAAGACGCGCGCATCCTCCCGCCGCTTTCCGAAAAACAGAAACAGCTCTTCGATCAGTTTCCAGGCGACCACCGCCCCGCAAATCGAAGCGAACGGATACTTTGAGCCCTCTCGCTTCGGGTCCACCACCGTATCGGCCGGCGGCAAGAGCTCTGTCCCGTCCTCGCCGTGCGCGACCTCATGGTGATCGGTCACAATCACGGTCAGCCCGGCATCCGCCGCGGCGGCAACCTCCTGCCGCGCCGCAATGCCGTTGTCACAGGTCACAATCGTATCAATGCCGTCCTCGACCGCGCGCTCCACGAGGCGCAGATTCAGCCCGTAGCCGTCCGCAATGCGGTCCGGAATATCATAGTCCGCAGCGGCGCCGAGCACCCGCAGACCCCGCACCAGAATGTAGGTCGAGCAGACGCCGTCAATGTCATAGTCGCCGATGATGCGAATCGGCGCTCTGCCCCGTATCTTCTCCGCCAGAATGCGGACGCTCTCCGCCATATCCGGCAGCAGCGCGCCGCGCGGTATGTCATCCAAGGTGCCGGACAGATATTCGCCGATTTCTTCTTCCGCGACGCCCCGGTTAATCAGAATCCGCGCCAGCATCGGTGACACGGAAAAGCGGGTCGAAATCGCTCCGAAATCGGCCCGCTTGCTGTAAATCTTCCATCTGGTTTCTCGCATAGTTCTCCTCTATCTAATAGAGCTGCGTAAACGTCTTATAGTGATCCTCGGTGTAAAAGATGAGCCCGTCGTTCGAGTAGACCAGACGCTTGGCATTCCGCCTGCCGCCCGTATAGTCGATGTCACACTCGTAGTAGCGGCGCCCGCTCTTTTCCGGGAGCTGTCCGTCGTAATTGCCGAAGCGGGAACCGCCGACACTCATGCCGGGAAACGCCTCGCCGAAATCACCCTCGCCGAAACGGAAGCCCTGTTCCTCGGCTTCTTTTTTCGAGATGAAATTCTTCGGGAGCTTTCCGTATGTATGGAGGTAAAGCGCAACCTCATCGCGGGAGGTATAGCTTCCGTCCTCGCGGATGCCGTTTCCTGCCTCCGTACCGCGCTCCGACGCCCGCGTCGCGGAAGCACTCTTCTTTGCGGCGCGCGTCTCCCCGGCGGCTTTGCCCGCAGGGTCTTCCCTTGTCTCTGCTTCGGTCAGCGTTTCGGACGCTGCTGAAGCTTCGCCCTCGCTCTGCCGCTTGTCGGACTTTTTTGATTTCTTGGATTTTTTTGACTTCTTCTGTTTCTTCTTCGACTTCGCGGAACCGCTCTCCGAACTTTCCTGCTGCGTGCGCTCCGCTCCCGTCGTAACTTCCGTGCGCCCGGACTGACTCTCCGCGCCGCTTCCCTGTGCCGCACAGGCGACCAGAAGAAAGAGCACCGGGAGCAGAACCAGCAGGCGCCGAAGCGCCCGCATCACCCTGCCTCTCATTGTTCGGTCAGATAGCGCACGGCGCTCTCCACGGCATTCGCGCCGTCCGCAACCGCCGTAATCACCTGGCGGAGCTGCTTCTTCCGCACATCGCCCGCCGCATAGACACCGGGCACATTGGTCTCACAGGTCTCGTCCGCAAGCACATAGCCGCGCTCATCCGTCTTGAGGAAGGGGAAGCTCTTTGACTCGGGGACAATGCCGACCGCGATAAAGAGGCCGTCGATCGCGAGTTCGGTCTCTGCGCCGCTCTTTTTGTTCTTCACGAGGATGGACTTTAATTGTCCCTCGCCGCGGATTTCTTCTACAGTCGAGTCGAGCACCAGCTCGATATTCTCCGCCGCGCGCACCTTGTCCTCAAGTACCTTTGCGCCGCGGAAGCTGTCGCGCCGGTGAATCAGATAGACCTTCCGACAGAGTCTCGCGAGATAGAGCGCATCGCCGAGCGCCACATCGCCGCCGCCGACCACGGCCGTGACCTTGTTCCGGTAGAAATTGCCGTCACAGGTCGCACAGTAAGAGACGCCGCTGCCGGTCAGCTCCTTCTCGCCCGGCACGCCGAGGAGGGAGTGCTCCGCGCCGCTCGCAATCACGACGGTTTTCGCCGTATAGTCCCCCTCCGCGCCGACCACGGTTCTGGTACCGTCCTCGTTGATGCGGACCTCTTTTACCTCGTCGGTCACAAATGCGGTTCCGAGCTTCTCCGCATGCTCCCGGAACTTCTGTCCGAGCTCAAAACCGCCGATGCCCGGCAGTCCCGGATAGTTGTCCACTTCCAGGGTATTGATAATCTGACCGCCGCTGATCATCTGCTTTTCGATCACAATCAAATCCAACTTTGCTCTCTGTCCGTAAACCGCCGCCGCCAGTCCCGCGGGGCCGGACCCGATGATAATCATATCGTAAATCTGACTCATACTGCCTCACTTTCGTATACAAAAAGGGCGTGTGAACTACACGCCCATAGTCTAGCACAGCACTAGGAATTGGCGCAAGCCCCGCCGCTATGCTACACTGGTCTCATTCAAATCATGCAAAGGAGCTCCCCTTATGACAGAAATCTCAAATCCGAATCCGGACACTTCCGTTTCCCGCCGTCCGGCAGCTCTCCTGACCGGCGCTTCCCGCGGCATAGGCCGCGCGATTGCCCTGCAACTTGCACAGTCCGGCTACGACCTCTTGTTGCTCGCAAGGAAAGAGCAGGAAAAGCTCGAGGACTGCGCAGCACTCTGCCGCGCGGCCGGTGCGCGCGTTGTCACCCGACTCGCGGATGTCAGCGACAGCGCGGCCTGCGCCGAGGTCTTCTCGGACTTTGACCGGCACTTTCCCGCACCGAACCTCCTGGTTGCAAACGCCGGCATCTCCCACCTCGGTCTCCTGCAGGACATGACACCCGAGGACTGGGATCATATGATACGCACGGATTTAAGTTCCTGCTTTTATCTCTCGAGGCTCGCGATTCCGCGCATGTTGCATGCCGGCAGCGGCAAGCTGATCTTTCTGTCCTCCGTCTGGGGCAGCCGCGGCGCCTCCTGCGAAGTTGCCTATTCCGCGGCCAAGGGCGGCGTCAACAGCTTTACCCGGGCGCTCGCCAAAGAACTCGCGCCATCTAACATTCAGGTCAACGCGATTGCGCCGGGCGCAATCGACACGGACATGAATGCCTGGCTCGACGCCGAAGAACGCCGTGCCCTCGAAGACGAAATTCCGGCAGGCCGCCTCGGTACAGCCGAAGAAGTCGCTGCTCTGGTCTGTCAGCTGGCAGCGGCGCCCGCCTATTTCACCGGCAACATTCTGACCCTCTCGGGCGGCTGGGAAATTTAAGCCGCCTCAGGTCTCGAAAAGATCAAAGAGCGATAGCTGTTGCCCCGCCCGCCTGTCAAGAAACGCATGGCGATAGGCAAACAAGGCCTCCTGATCGGTGACCAGCCTGCAGGCCGCCGTGCTCTTTTGAAAAAAGTCGGCAAGTGCCGCTGCGTTCGGCGACAGAAACATGCCCGCCTTTCTCGGCTTGCCGGGCGGCAACAGGGCCTCGTACTTTTCCGGCAGTTCCGGGTCAAGCTCCCGGAGACAGGAGAAGAAATAGGCGGAAGAACCCGCCCGGAGCGTCACGCCGAACCCGTTCTGAATCACACCGTAGACCCGCGCCTCGACGCAGTCGCCGAGCAGGGCTTCAAGGTTTTCAAGGCTGTCCGTCAGATAAGGCAGCACGGGTCCGAGTGTCACAACCGTCGGAATCCCGGCGTCACGGAGCGCCCGCAATAATTCCAGCCGCTCCCCGACCGTGCTCTCCGTCGGTTCAAGGCGCGAAGCAAGTGCCTCGTCCGCCGTGGTCAGCATGACCTCGACCACGCAGCGGGTTTTCCGCTGGATGCTCTCCAGAATATCGAGATCCCGGAGCATGCGAAGCGACTTGGTGCGGAGCGAGACCCCGAACTCCATGCGGTCGATCACCTCGAGCGAGCGGCGCATGAGCAAGGTCTCCTCTTCCTCTTTCGGATAGGGTTCGCTCGCGGAACCCACCATAATCATACAGCGGCTCTGTTTTCGCCGAAGCGTCACCTCAAGGAGATCGGGCGCATTGATTTTTGCCTCAAGCTCCCCGTCCGACTCCCGAAAGCGGCTCGATGCCAGCTTTGCATCGCAGGACAGGATACTGCACACGCCGCCTCGGTAAATGTTCAGACCATTTTGCGTCGACAATATGGTTTTTGCCACGCGCTCGTGCATCGTTTCTCTCCTCCCCCGGCAGCAGCAGTCTCACGATACGCCGCCCGCGTATGTGTTCCGACCGAAAATATTCCATGGTCTCGACAAAATCTTCTTTGCCGTCCGCCGCGTTAAAAAAGCGATAGCGGGCGGGCACTTCGGCATCGACCAGTACAAAGGCAATGTAGTGCGGCTCTCTGCCCTCCATATAGCGGAGAATCCCCCGCGGTGCGCCGTGCTCTTTCACCGCCCGAATCAAGGTTTCTCCGCTCCCGTAAATGCGCGCCACGGGAATATTTCGCTCCGCATAGTAGCGCACCATGGTCGGGAACGGCGTCCCCTGGGTCCCGTCATAGGGGAGCATCTTATGCATCACCTCGTAGACCGCCTCCGCCGCAATGCTCTGTCCGATCGCATGCTCGACATTGTAAATCGCTACCCAGCCGCAACCGTTAAACGAAGTCGGATAGCGACCGTAGGGAAAATTTTTGAGATAATCCTGATCCTTTAAATAACCGTCTTCCGTCAGTGCCCGCGGATCGATTTCCATGACCTTCTCCCCCCTCTCTCATGTTGCAAACGCGGAGTCCTCCGAACGAGAACTCCGCGTTATGATTAGCGCTATCTTTTATCATAGCATATCTTCAGGTTTGCGACAATCCAGCCCGCCAATCATCAGAGCGAGGTCAGGAAAGTTGCCAGACCCAAAACAACACCGACCGAATTCGGAATCATCAAAATCACATCTCGCTTCGGCTCTTTGGTAAACCCGTAGAGCACCCAGATTAAACATGAAACCGCCGCAAAGAGCGGCTGATACGGCTGTCCCTTGACGCCGTGCAAATTCGCAAGGATTTGCGGAATATAGGCGACGAAAACAAACACACCGAGAAACGCTCCTACACTGCCGATTGCCGTATTAATTTTCTGCTTAATGCTCAAAATATAAACCTCTCTTTCATAACCGTATTTTTTTGCGACTGATGTCAGTTATAGCACGCTGATATAGTTTTTGCAAACAATGCACCGTCAGCCCGTAAGCAGTCCCACCAAAATGCCGCCGAGCGTCAGCATGAGCGCACCTATGCTCCTGGTCACAATCTGCGCAAAGGGGAGAAGCGCCATGCGGTCCGCCGCAGAGAGCACGGCCACATTGCCGGAACCGCCCATGTTGGTCGTACACATGCCCGCCGCAATCGAAGCCTCGAGGGGATAAAAGCCCATGAGCCTGCTGCCGACAAAACCCGCGGTCAGGGTAATTGCGAGCACACCGAGCACAACGGTCAGGAGATACGGAAGCGTAAGTACCGCCGCGAGTCGGTCTAAATCCAGAAGCACAATGCCGATTCCCGTGAGGGCTGCCGCCGTAAAGGCGCGTATCACAAACTGCCCCCAGACCGCGGCGGCCTCTTCCATCTCCGTCGGCAGGACAGAAAAGCCCTTTGCCGCCATGATGCAAAGTATCATGCCCGCATAGGCGGGGAGAGCCGGGACAAAGCCGTGCAACAGCGCCCCGCCCATGTAGAAGGCGAGCGAAAGCAGAAGCCCCGCGAGCAGCTTGGAAAAGTCGACGCGCGGTGTTTCCGCGCTATTTTCGGCCGTCTCGCCGCGAAG
>ERZ773037.1822-NODE-1822-length-10848-cov-8.496155_pt1 | contig 10848 bp, 6 predicted proteins | sample MGYA00511466_ERZ773037 | MGnify/ENA primary metagenome ERZ773037 (study PRJEB29015, sample SAMEA2738146) | human oral metagenome | biome: human oral; feature: human-associated habitat; material: saliva | place: China | collected 2202 ...
AATAAAAATTCAAATATTAAATTTATAGACAATGTAATCGTTTTTCTTTTAACTTTAATTAGTTTATTATATAATTATAGTGAAAAAGGATTTTATATTTCAGAAACTAAGGAGGATATTGATATGTACAATTTAGATAAATTAGAAAAAATTTTAAAAGAAAAAGTAATCTCATTAGAAGAAACGAGTTATGGAATCACCAATAAGAACTATATTATTATAACGGACAATAATAAATATTTCTACAGAACTTCTAAAGATTCCACAAATATTGTAAATAAAAATAATGAAAGAGAAGCTATTACTCTTCTAGCTAATGAAGATTACTTTCTTAAACCAATATTCTTCAATAATGATAATCTAATTACAGAATTTCAACCTAATCCGAAAACATTTATTTCACAAAGAAAATTATCAACTATCATAAGAATAGGTAAACTTCTTAATAACTTTCATTCAAAAAAATTTCAAGCTGAGCATATATTTGATCCTATTAAACAATTTTATAATTATTATAACCAAATTGATGAAAAAAAGAGTATTTTTGAGCAATACTTGTACATTATAGATGATTTTAGAAAGTTCTATGAACCTGACAGATTATGCCACAATGACTTAGTTGAAGGTAATTTCTTATTTTCAAGAGATAAATTATATTTAATAGATTTTGAATATGCAGGATTTAATGATTATTACTTCGATATAGCGAGTTTCATCTCAGAAAATGATTTAAACTACGAGGAAACAATTACCTTCTTAAAAGCTTATTTTAGTAATGAAGAATGCAATTATAAGAAACTAGATGTATTTTTACAGTTTTGTGATTTATTATGGTATACGTGGGCAATTTTATTATATGAAAAACGAAGAGAAGAAATATATAATGAAATTGCTCAAGCAAAGCTTCATAGATTAATTAATCCTAGAAAGATAGTATATTAATCAATAAAACACCTTAAAGAGCTTATAAATGACTCTGTAAGGTGTTTTATAATATAAAAAAGAATACTTACAAAATTATGCAAGTATTCCATAAATTATCTTTAATTATTTAGCTAAAGCTGCTTTAGCTTGTTCACAAATGCTTGTGAATGCTGCTGCGTCGTGGATAGCGATTTCTGATAACATTTTTCTGTTAATATCGATTCCAGCAACTTTAAGTCCGTTCATTAGACGGCTGTAAGATAAACCATTTAATCTTGCAGCTGCATTAATACGAACGATCCATAATCTTCTGAAGTTACGTTTTGTTTGACGACGGTCTCTGAAAGCATACATTCCTGATTTCATTACTTGTTGCTTAGCAACTTTGAATAATGTATGTTTTGAACCAAAATATCCTTTAGCTAGTTTTAAAACTTTTTTACGGCGACGACGAGTCACAGTTCCACCTTTAACACGTGGCATATCTAATTCCTCCTTATGTATAACTTAAATAAGTATTTACGCTATAATTAATCTTCTTTAATATTATTTAACTAATAAAGTTCTAATACGTTTGTAATCACCACGAGATACTAATGAAGCTTTACGTAAGTGACGTTTTTGTTTAGTAGTTTTTCTTGAAAACCAGTGAGAAGTATAAGCACGGCTACGTTTTAATTTACCGCTAGCTGTTTTTTTCACACGTTTTGCTAAACCACGGTGAGATTTCATTTTTGGCATTATCAAATTCCTCCTATATTAAACCTTTATTTCTCTTTTTTTGGTGCTAGAACTAAGAACATACTGCGACCTTCCATTTTAGGTTTTTGTTCGACAGTAGCTATATCGCTAGCTTCGTTAGAAAAGTTTTCTAAAACTTTCTGTCCAATTTCTTTGTGGGTGATTGCTCTCCCTTTAAAACGAATAGAAACTTTAACTTTGTCTTCTTTTGCTAAGAATTTACGTGCATTTTTCAACTTAGTTTCAAAATCGTGTTTTTCAATTGTTGGAGATAATCTTATCTCTTTTGTTGTTACGATTTTTTGTTTCTTACGTGCTTCTTTTTCTTTCTTTTGTTGTTCAAATTTGAACTTACCGTAGTTCATAATTTTAGCAACTGGTGTTTTAGCATTTGGAGCTACTAGAACAACATCTAAGTTCATACGCTCTGCAATTTGCATCGCTTCTGCCTTAGTTTTAACTCCTAATTGTTCTCCATTTTGACTAATTAAAAGAAACTCTTTCGCTTTAATACCTTCATTTACTTGTGCAGTATCTTTACTAATGATCAGCACCTCCTATTTATAAAATTCATTAAATACTAAAAGCATTAAAAAAAACTGAGTGCAAAACACCCAGCATAAAATTCTACATTTCATCTACATAAACCTGAACAATCTTTATTGGCAGGTGAGAAACGGGTGCTTCTACTTTTGTATTCAACATTATTTATTTTACAATTTTTTTTTATGTTTGTCAATAGGAATATATTATTTTTATATTCCAATTGACAATTTATATTAAATAGTTCCTAATTCTTCATGTAATTCTTCTTCAATAGGCTTATTTAATTCATTTTCCATTTCTTTTTCTAAATCATCTTCAAACTTAATATCAATATCATTATATTTAGTCATACCTGTTCCAGCTGGAATAAGTTTACCAATAATAACATTTTCTTTAAGTCCCATAAGTTTATCTACTTTTCCTTTAACAGCTGCATCTGTAAGAACACGAGTTGTTTCTTGGAATGAAGCAGCAGATAAGAAACTTTCAGTTTCTAAAGATGCTTTAGTAATACCTAAAATAACTGGTTTAGCTGTTGCCATATTTCCACGTTTTTCAAGTATTTTTTTATTTTCATCAGTAAATTTATGAATATCAACTAATGAACCTGGTAATAAATCAGTATCTCCAGCGTTGATAACACGTACTTTTCTTAACATTTGACGTACCATCACTTCAACGTGTTTATCACTAATTTCTACCCCTTGCATACGGTAAACTTTTTGTACTTCAGTTAATAAGTAACTTTGTACAGCTTCTAATCCTGCAATAGCTAGCAATTCTTTAGGTTCAATAGATCCTTCTGTTAAAGCTTGACCACGTTTAACTTTATCATCTTCTTTAACTAGCATACGACTTGTACCGTAATCTTGGTACTCGCGTTCTTCACCAATTTCACTTAATACATAAATTCTACGAACATGGTTATTATCTACTTCAACTTTAGTTACTGTTCCATCAACTTCTGATATCAGTGCTTTACCTTTTGGATTACGTGCTTCAAATAACTCTTGAATACGAGGTAACCCTTGCGTAATATCTGCCCCTGCAACTCCTCCTGTATGGAAAGTACGCATTGTAAGCTGTGTACCTGGTTCACCGATAGATTGGGCAGCAATTGTACCAACAGCCTCACCAACTTCAACTTTTTCACCAGTAGCTAAGTTTTTACCATAACATTTTTCACATACACCATGACGACTGTTACATGTGAATGCAGATCTTATAACAACACTTTCAATGCCTGCAGCTTCAATTTCTTTAGCAGTATCTAAGTTAATTAATTGTCCATCTTCAACTATTACTTTTCCTGTTTCAGGATGTACAACTGTTTCCTTACTATATCTGCCTTCTAAACGTTCTTGAAGGCTTTCAATTTCATCTGTTCCATTTTTCAGTGCATAAACTCTTAATCCACGAGAAGTACCACAGTCATTTTCACGAACTATTACATCTTGTGCTACGTCAACAAGACGACGTGTTAAGTAACCTGAATCCGCAGTTTTTAAGGCTGTATCTGCAAGACCTTTACGAGCTCCGTGTGAAGAGATAAAGTATTCTAATACTGTTAGTCCTTCTTTAAATGATGAACGAACAGGCATTTCCATAATTCTTCCTGATGGAGATGCCATCAGACCACGCATACCAGCAAGCTGTGTAAAGTTTGACGCATTACCACGAGCTCCTGAATCACTCATCATATAAATTGGGTTAGTAGCTGGAAGTGAGTCCATAAGTTGATCTTGAATTATGTCTTTAGCTTTTGCCCATTGTGCAATAACATTTTGATATCTCTCTTCTTCTGTTAATAAACCACGTCTAAATAAGTTTGTAATCTTATCTACGTTCTCTTGTGATTCTGCTAAAATTTCATATTTATTAGGTAAGACAAATACGTCACTTACCCCTACAGTTATACCTGCTCTTGATGAATATTTAAATCCTAAATCTTTCATTCTATCTAACATCATTGATGTTTCTGTTATATGGAATCTATTAAAGATTTCAGAAATAATTTTAGATAGGAATCCTTTTTTGAAAGGTGTTGTAGGTTCTTTATCAGAAATATATGCTTTTAGTCCACCTTCTGAAAGTTCAGATGGAGATACAAAGTATTTATCTGGAGTTGCCTTTTCTAAGTTTTCTTTAGTTGGTTCGTTTAAGAATGGGAACCCTTCTGGTAATATGTCATTAAAAATAACTTTACCAATTGTAGTAATTAATAATTTTTTATTTTGTTCCTCTGTGAAAGTAGGATTGTTAAATGATTTAGCTGCAATTCCTACACGAGTGTGAAGGTGAATATATCCATTTTGATATGCTATTCTAGCTTCATCAGCATCTTTGAATATCATACCCTCACCTACTGCACCTGGTCTTTCTAGTGTTAGATAATAGTTACCTAATACCATATCCTGAGAAGGTGTAACAACTGGTTTCCCATCTTTAGGGTTAAGGATATTTTGTGCTGCTAACATTAACATACGAGCTTCTGCTTGAGCTTCTTTTGATAAAGGTACGTGTACCGCCATTTGGTCACCATCAAAGTCAGCATTAAATGCAGTAGTTACAAGTGGGTGTAATCTAATAGCTCTACCTTCTACTAAAATTGGTTCAAATGCTTGAATACCAAGTCTGTGAAGAGTTGGTGCACGGTTAAGTAATACTGGATGTTCACGAATAATATCTTCTAGAATATCCCAAACATGATCTTCCATTCTTTCGATTTGATTTTTAGCATTTTTAATATTATTAGCTAATTCTCTCTTAACAAGTTCACGCATTACAAATGGTTTGAATAACTCAAGTGCCATCTCTTTAGGTAATCCACATTGGTACATTTTTAAGTTTGGACCAACCACGATTACTGAACGACCAGAATAGTCAACACGTTTACCTAATAAGTTTTGACGGAAACGACCGTGTTTACCTTTAAGCATATTAGAAAGTGATTTTAAAGTTCTATTTCCTGGCCCAGTTACAGGTCGCCCACGACGTCCATTATCAATTAAAGCGTCAACGGCTTCTTGTAACATACGTTTTTCATTTTGAACAATTAGTCCTGGTGCTTTAAGTTCAATAAGTTTTTTCAAACGATTATTACGGTTAATTACACGTCTATATAAATCATTTAAATCACTTGTTGCAAAACGTCCACCATCAAGTTGTACCATAGGTCTTAGTTCAGGTGGTATAACAGGTAATACACTCATAATCATCCATTCTGGTTTATTTCCAGAATTTTTAAACGCTTCAAATACTTCAACACGTTTGATTATTTTAACAACTTTTTGTCCTGATTTGTAGTTACTTTCACTTAATTCTTTAAGTTCATTTTTAAGATCTTTAAGTTCTTTTTCAATATCTAATTCTGCTAGTAAATCTTGAATAGCTTCTGCACCCATTTTAGCAACAAATGAGTTAGCTCCGAAAGTACTACGAGCTTCACGAACTTCACGTTCAGAAACAATTTGTTTCTTCATAAAGTCTGTTTCACCTGGATCAATTACTATATAAGAAGCAAAATAGATAACCTCTTCTAATTGTCTAGGACTTAAATCAAGTAGTAATCCCATTCTACTAGGAATACCCTTGAAATACCAAATGTGGCTGACTGGGGCAGCTAAATCTAAGTGCCCCATTCTTTCACGACGAACTTTAGCTAAAGTTACATCAACTCCACATTTATCACATTTAATATTTTTATATCTTACTCTTTTGTACTTTCCACAAGCACATTCCCAGTCCTTAGTTGGACCAAAGATTTTTTCACAAAATAGTCCATCATTTTCTGGTTTAAGAGTTCTATAGTTAATAGTTTCTGGTTTTTTAACCTCTCCATAAGACCAACTTCTTATTTTTTCTGGAGAAGCTAAACTAATTTTCATATATGCAAAATTATTTACGTCTATCAAGGAGCATACCTCCTTTATTTTTTTGTATAAATGCCTTGAATAGTTTATTGTGATTGTTTGTAAAATTTTTATTATTCTTCATCAAAATCGTCTTCTATATCTTCTACATCTGCATATTCATCAGTATCAGATAATAATAAGCTAGCAAGTGATGCATATCCTGAGTTATTTTCATCACTTTCTTCAATTACATCCTCTTCTGAATCATTTGATGTAATCAGACTTGCTAGTGATGAGTAATCTCCTGATTCTGTAGAATCACTTTGTGTTTCTTCTACTTCTTCTTTATGTCCTTCTGATTCATGATGACCATGAAATTCTATAGTATCACCTAAATCAATATCTCCCATATCTACTTCGTTATCATCTTTATCCATAACTCTAAAGTCCATACCTAGTGCTTGTAACTCTTTCATTAGAACTCGGAATGATTCTGGTACTCCAGGTCGAGGAATATTTTCACCTTTAACAATTGCTTCGTATGTTTTAACACGACCATTTGTATCATCTGATTTATATGTTAAGATTTCTTGAAGTGTATAAGCTGCACCATATGCTTCAAGTGCCCATACCTCCATCTCACCAAATCTTTGACCACCAAATTGAGCTTTACCTCCTAGTGGTTGTTGAGTAACTAATGAGTATGGACCTATAGAACGAGCATGAAGTTTATCGTCAACCATGTGTGATAATTTAATCATGTACATTACTCCAACAGAAACACGACTATCAAATGGTTCTCCAGTACGTCCATCATAAAGAACTGTTTTAGCGTCTTTTGCCATTCCAGCCTCTGCTACTGTTGACCAAACATCATCATCATTCGCACCATCAAATACTGGTGTTGCTACATGAATTCCTAATTGCTTAGCAGCCATACCTAGGTGAAGCTCTAATACTTGTCCAATATTCATACGAGATGGAACCCCAAGTGGGTTTAACATTACATCTACTGGTGTACCATCTGGTAAGTATGGCATATCCTCTTCAGGTAAGATGTTTGAAATAACACCTTTATTACCGTGACGTCCTGCCATTTTATCCCCTACACGTATTTTACGTTTTTGAATAATGAATACTCTTACTAGTTCATTAACACCATTAGCAAGTTCTGCTCCATCTTCACGTTTAAAGATTTTCACATCAGCAACTACTCCATCAGCACCATGCGGCACACGTAATGAAGTATCACGTACCTCTTTAGATTTTGCTCCAAAGATTGCATATAATAATTTTTCTTCCGGAGTTTGTTCAGTTAATCCTTTAGGAGTAACTTTACCTACCAAGATGTCACCATCTTTTACTTCTGCACCAATACGAATAATACCGCGAGAATCTAGGTTTCTTAATGCGTTTTCTCCAACATTAGGAATTTCACGTGTAATTTCTTCAGGTCCTAATTTTGTATCACGAGCATCTGTTTCATATTCTTCAACATGAATAGAAGTATAAACATCATCTTTTACAAGACGTTCACTCATGATTACAGCATCCTCATAGTTGTATCCATCCCAGTTTACGAAAGCAACAACTAGGTTTTTACCTAAAGCCAATTCTCCTTTATCCATTGAAGGTCCATCAGCAAGAATATCTTTTTTCTCTACTCTATCACCAACTTTAACAATTGGTTTTTGGTTATATGATGTACTGTGGTTAGAACGAACGAATTTATGTATTACATACGTATCTAAATCACCTTCAATTTCTTTACCATCTAATTTTTCAATACGACGAACTTTAATTTTTGCTCCATCTACATATTCAACAATACCAGGATATTTAGCAATTACTGCTGCACCTGAATCACGTGCTGCTAAATGTTCCATTCCTGTTCCAACAAATGGAGCTTCTGTTACCATTAAAGGTACTGCTTGACGTTGCATGTTCGCACCCATTAACGCACGGTTAGAGTCGTCATTTTCTAAGAATGGAATACAAGCTGTTGCTGCAGAAACTACCTGTTTAGGAGTAACATCCATATAATTCATCATTTCACGAGGTTTAACAGTGTTATCTCCTCTAAAACGACAAACAACTTCATCATCTAAGAAATATCCTTTTTCATCAATATTCGAATTAGATTGTGCAACTACATACTTATCTTCTTGATCAGCTGTTAAATATTGCACATTTTTAGTTACATATGGACGACCTTCAGAGTCAATTTCAACCTTTCTATAAGGTGTCATTATAAATCCAAATTCATTAATTCTTGCAAATGAAGATAATGAGTTAATCAACCCAATGTTTGGTCCTTCAGGTGTTTCAATTGGACACATACGGCCATAGTGAGAATAGTGAACGTCACGAACTTCCATTCCGGCACGTTCTCTTGTTAAACCACCTGGTCCAAGTGCAGATAAACGACGTTTATGTGTAAGCTCACTTAGTGGGTTTGTTTGGTCCATGAATTGAGAAAGTTGAGAACTTCCAAAGAATTCTTTAATAATAGCTGTAACAGGTCGTACATTAATAAGTTGTTGTGGTGTTATTTCATTAGTATCTTGAATACTCATACGTTCACGAACAACTCGTTCCATACGTGATATACCAACACGAATTTGGTTTTGAAGTAATTCTCCAATACAACGTAAACGACGGTTACCAAGATGATCGATATCATCAACTCGACCTATTAGTTCATATTCAAATCCATCACTATTTCTTCTATTTCTAATTAATAGTAAATAGTAGTTAATACTTGCAATTATATCTGCAATAGTTAGAGTTAAGATATCTTTATTTGGAGCACCATTACCAATTATATGTAAAACTTGATCTTCTAATAACTCATCAACATTAAAATCATTACCAACTTTAACTTGATTTACAACTTTAAATAATTGTAATTTTAGACTATCACTTCCATCAAGACTCTCATTCATTTCAAATTCAACTACGTTAGCTGAAGTTCCTAATTCATCATAAATTTCATCTATAATTTCACGAGTTAATTTAGTACCTTTTTCTACTAAGATTTCTCCTGTTTCTGTATCAACAATTGGTTCTACTAAAATTTGGTTTTCTAAACGTTCTCCAACATGAAGTTTATTATTAAGTTTGTATCTACCCACTTTAGCAAGATCATATCTTCGTGGATCAAAGAATCTTCCATATAATGTTGCTTTTGCAGTTTCAACATTAGCTGGTTCCCCAGGGCGTAATTTATCATAAATTACTTTTAACGCTGTTCCTGTATCAAGATTTTCATCTTTTTCTAAAGTATTTAATAGCTCAGTATCTTCTCCAAATAATTTAATTATCGATTCATCAGATTCAAAACCTAACGCTCTAATTAATGTAGTTAAAGGTATTTTTCTAGTTCTATCTATACGTGCATAAACTAATCCTTTAATATCTTTTTCAAATTCCAACCAAGCTCCTCTGTTAGGAATAACAGTTGTTTTATATGCATTAGGGATATTTTTTACTTTAAGCTTATCATCTTCTGTAAAGTAAACAGAAGGTGAACGCACTAATTGAGATACAATTACACGTTCGGCTCCATTAATGATAAACGTTCCAGTTTCTGTCATTAATGGTAATTCACCCATAAATACTTCTTGTTCTTTAATCTCGTCACGTTCTTTATTTATTAAACGGACACGCACTCTTAAAGGTGCTGAATATGTAGCATCGCGTTCTTTAGATTCATCTACACTATATTTAGGAGTTCCTAATTTATAATCTATGAATTCTAAACTTAATTTATCATTATTACCTTCAATTGGTGAAACATCTCTAAAAACGTCTTTAAGACCAGTTTCTAAAAATTTTTCATAAGATAATGTCTGAATTTCGATTAAGTCCGGTAAATCAATTACCTCTGATATTCTAGCATAGCTACGTCTTTCTCTGTGCTTACCAAATTTAACTTTTTGCAACTGTGTCACCTCTCAGCTTTTCTCTTATAAAACTAAAAAGAAAATTTACATTTTCTCTTACTTACTTATATAATTTTCGCAATTCTACTAGCAAAAAATAGAATTACTTGCAATATATCATTTTATCATAGTAAAGACAAGATGTCAATTACTTAGTAGCTTTTAGGATATAATATCCCTTATTTTTTGCTATTACTTCTACGGATTTAAATAAATCCTCTAAAAGTTTTTTGCAACTTGCCATACCCTGTTTTTTTTGTATAACAACCCATAATTCACCACTATTGTTTAAATGTTCAAAACTATCAATCATTATTTTATGAACTATTTGCTTCCCAGCTCTAATAGGTGGGTTAGTTAATACTATGTCAAAAAATCCTTCAACATTATCGAAGGAACTACTTTCAATAATTTCTATTTTATTATTAATGTTATTTAGCTCAATATTTTTTCGAGAAAGTTCAAGACTCCTTTTATTCACGTCAATCATTGTAAAATTATAGTGTGGATTATTCTTTGCTAAAAAAATAGATATAACGCCATAACCACAACCAACATCTACAACATCAGCATATTCTTTTTCACTATGAAAATTCTCTAATAGTACCTTTGTTCCAAAGTCAACACTCTCTTTAGAAAAAACCCCATTATCTGTATAAAATTTCATATCTATATCGTCTATTTTAGAGCTAATAATTTTTTCACAACTTTTAGTTGTTGGATTATTTGTATAATAATGTTCCATAATAAAGACACCTCGTATAAAATAGAAGAAAATAGTATACCTCATAGTTAGAGACATGAGATATACTATTTTTGTTATTATCATCGTATCAATA
>ERZ773037.1830-NODE-1830-length-10823-cov-6.256872_pt1 | contig 10823 bp, 9 predicted proteins | sample MGYA00511466_ERZ773037 | MGnify/ENA primary metagenome ERZ773037 (study PRJEB29015, sample SAMEA2738146) | human oral metagenome | biome: human oral; feature: human-associated habitat; material: saliva | place: China | collected 2202 ...
AAATCGGTACTTTAACTGAAACATTCAACGCAATTGAAATGGCTCAAAAAGCTGGATACACTGCAGTAGTATCACACCGTTCAGGTGAAACTGAAGATTCAACAATTGCTGATATCGCAGTTGCTACAAATGCTGGACAAATCAAAACTGGTTCATTAAGCCGTACAGACCGTATTGCTAAATACAACCAATTATTACGTATTGAAGATCAATTAGGTGACTTAGCTGTTTACCAAGGTCTTTCAGCATTCTACAACTTAAAAAAATAATAACATTTTAGGATGTTTTTAGAGGGCTAGCGTTTTGCTAGCCCTATTTTTTACATTGAAAGTAGGTGAGAATATGATTTACACCATTACGTTTAATCCAGCGGTAGATTTAGTGATACAAGTTCTAAATTGTCAATTAGGTAATTTAAATCGCTCAATAGGCGAGGAATATGTAGCCGGTGGTAAAGGAATTAATATGTCGATTGTATTAAAACGATTGGGAATTGATAATATTGCTACAGGATTCCTTGGAGGATTTTCTGGGAAATTTATTGAAGAATTTCTAGAAAAAGAAGGGGTTAATCCTCAGTTTATTTCTGTAGAAGGTACGACAAGAATTAATGTCAAAGTTAAAGGAGAAGTAGAAACAGAAATCAATGCAGCTGGTCCTACTGTAGATGCTGAAAAGTTTCAACAATTAATGAATTATTTCGAAGATGTTTTAACAGAAGGCGATATAGTATTTTTAGCAGGGAATGCTGCTCCAGGACTAGATGAGAGTTCTTATGTTGAAGTTGCAAAGCTTTGTCATACAAGAGGGGTAAAGTTAGTGCTTGATACAACGAAAGAGTCATTGTTAGCCTGTTTACCTTATCAGCCGTTTATGATTAAGCCGAACCAACATGAATTAGAAGAATTATTTGGAGTAAAAATTAAAACACAAGAAGAAATGTTGAACTATGCGTTTCAATTACGAGAAAAAGGGGCTCGTAATGTCTTGATTTCTTGTGGAGGTGAAGGAGCGTTTCTAGTTAGTGAAACAGGACAAGTATTTACTTCGAATATTCCAGAAGGAACTTTGGTGAATTCAGTAGGCGCTGGAGATTCAATGTTAGCAGGTTTTATGGCGAAATTTATTGGAACAAGTGATTATAGAAAGAGTCTGAAGCAAGGGGCAGCATCTGGTAGTGCGACAGCTTTTTCAGTAGGAATTGCTACAAGAGAGTTAATAGAAGAATTAATACCACACATAAAAATTGAGGAAATTCAAAGAAAATAAAGAATTAATTGAGAATTAAGTATTGAAACCGATGAGAGAAGAGCGTATACTAAATTCATATTTTAAAAAAATACAAAGAGGTGCCGTCGGCTGAGATGTGTTTACAAACTCTTAGAACCTGTTACGTTAATACGTGCGTAGGGATTGTGTGAATAACTGTCTGCAATTGGGTCTCTTTGTAAAAAAACAAGGAGGCTTTTTTATGTCTGTAAAAAGAATTGCGTGGGTGGAAGGAGCAATTGTAGCAGCTTTAGCGATGGCGTTATCATTTATTCCTCATTTTATGGGATGGTTTTCTCCTTCGTTTGGTGCAATTGTTTTAGTAGTATTTGCATTGCGTAGAGGATTGTATCCAGCATTATTTTCAGGTTTAGTATGGGGAGTGTTACATTTTCCGCTTGGAAAAGTAGTCTACTTATCGTTCTCTCAAGTGCTGTTAGAATATATCGTTGCGTTTGGAGTAATGGGATTTGCTGGATTATTATATCATCAATTCCAAAAGGCTATTCGTAATGATAAACAAGCATTAGCAATTTTTTATATTTTTATTTCTTCATTCATTGGTGTTGGGGTTCGCTATTTCTGGCATTTTGTAGCAGGATTTTTATTCTGGGGAAAATATGCACCAGAAGGAGTATCGCCTTATTGGTATTCATTTACAGTTAATGGAATTGCTGGATTACAAACTTTAATTGTAACGATTGTTGTTGCGATTTTATTATTGAAATATCCAAAAATTTATAAAACTAAATAAGTCAGTTAAAACATTAGAATGTTCGATGGTACTCTTATAGAATGTGATTTCTATAAGAGTTTTTTTGTGGAAATATATAGTTTTAAACTATATTATAATATAGTAAATTAGCATGTGACAATAACACATCTCTCAGTTACAATGTAATTACGTTAGTTAGAGAAGAGAGGTAATACATATGACAAAACACGCACCATTTAGATTTGATACAGTAGGAAGTTTCTTAAGACCAGAAAATTTAAAACAAGCTCGTGAAGAGTATGAAAAAGGAAACTTTAGTTACCAAGAATTAAAAAACTTTGAAGATGCCGCAATCCGTGATTTAGTGAAAAAAGAAATCGAAGCTGGATATAAAGGGATTACTGATGGGGAGTTCCGTCGTGCCTATTGGCATTTAGATTTCTTCTGGGGATTAGGAGGAATTAAACGAGTTCAAGCTAAAACAGGATACCAATTCCATGATGAAGTTACAAAGCCAGATTCAGCAACTGTAGTAGGAACGATTCATGGACGTAATCATCCATTCGTAGCTCACTATACATTTTTAAGAGATTTAGTAGCTGATAATGATGAAGTTGAAGCTCGTATTACAATTCCATCACCATCTCAATTATATTTGGAATTAATTCGTGATGAAGAACATGTGGAACAATTGAACAGTGTTTATTCAAACTTTGATGACGTTGTTGAAGATATTTCAAAAGCTTACTTAGAAGTGATTCAACAATTATTTGATGAAGGATTACGCACATTACAAGTTGATGATTGTACATGGGGAATTTTAGTAGATGATAACTTCTTAACGCTTTGGGGACAAGGTCGTGATAAAGAAGAAGTGAGACGTGAATTAGCAGCAACATTTTTACGTTTAAATAATGCTGTGTATAAAAATGTTCCAGAAGGATTAGTTGTAAACACTCACGTATGTCGTGGAAACTTCCATTCTACTTGGGCTGCAAGTGGTGGTTATGAATCTGTGTCTGATGAATTATTTGGAGAAGAAGAAGTAAATGCTTATTACTTAGAATTTGATACAGATCGTGCAGGAGACTTTACTCCATTAGCAAAAGTTTCTGGTGATAAAAAAGTCGTTTTAGGATTAGTCACTTCTAAATTTGGTGAACTAGAAAGTAAAGAAGAGTTAATTTCTCGTATTAAAGAAGCGAGTCAATATGTTCCATTAGACAGATTATCATTAAGTACTCAATGTGGATTTGCTTCCACTGAAGAAGGAAATATTTTGACAGAAGAACAACAATGGGCAAAATTAGCATTAATTAAAGAAGTTGCCGAAGAAGTTTGGGGAACTGAAAATTAATAAGAAAATGGAAAGGCTGGGGAAACCTAGCCTTTTTTGTTGGAAAGAAACTCATGTCAGAAAATATAACATAAAAAGTAAGAGAATCCTTGACTTTTATGTTAGTTATTTTTACAATACAGCTATCATATAGAATAAGAGAGGTGTTTGAGAATGGGAGAAAAAGAATTACGACGTTCTTTAGCAGTATTTCCAATAGGAACAGTCATGAAATTGACCGATTTAACCGCAAGACAAATTCGTTACTATGAAGAACAACGTTTAATTACACCAGAACGTTCAGACACTAATCGCAGAATGTATTCACTAAATGATGTGGATCGACTATTAGAAATTAAAGACTACTTGTCGGATGGATTGACGATTGTTGCGATTCAAAAAATTTATTCAAATGAAAAGAAAAATCCGTTAGAAAAAGTAACAACTAATGATGGTTTAACGGATGAAGATGTTCGACGAATTTTGTATAACGAAATTATGCATATTGGAAGATTATCTGGACAAGAGAAATTACTATAGGGGTGGAGAAAGATGACAATCACACAAGAAGAAATTTTAAAACAAGTTGAGGAAATGGACGTTCGCTATTTACGTTTGATTTTTACGGATATTTTAGGAACGATTAAAAATGTGGAAGTGCCAATTACTCAATTAAAAAAAGTATTATCAAATAAAATGATGTTCGATGGTTCATCCATTGAAGGTTTTGTTCGTATTGAAGAAAGTGATATGTACTTATACCCTGATTTAGATACATGGGTTGTATTTCCGTGGAGTAGTAAACACGGAACAATTGCACGCTTAATTTGTGATGTATATAAACCAGATGGAACACCATTTGCGGGAGATCCACGTTCAAACTTAAAACGTATTTTAGAAGAAATGGAAGACTTAGGATTTTCTAATTTTAACTTAGGACCAGAGCCAGAGTTCTTCTTATTCAAATTAGATGAAAATGGAGAACCAACTCTTGAAGGAAATGACCAAGGAAGTTACTTCGATTTAGCTCCAGTTGATTTAGGGGAAGAATGTCGCCGTGAAATCGTATTAGAATTAGAAAAAATTGGATTTGATATTGAAGCAAGTCACCATGAAGTAGCACCGGGGCAACATGAAATTGACTGGAAATATGCTTCTGCAGTAGCAGCTTGTGATAATATTCAAACCTTTAAATTAGTAGTTAAAACAATTGCGCGCAAACATGGATTGCATGCAACTTTTATGCCGAAACCAGTATTTGGGATTGCAGGTAGCGGAATGCACTTCAACTTATCATTATTTGATAAAGAAGGAAACAATGCCTTTTATGACCCAACAGATGAACATGGGTTAAGTGATACATGTCGTTATTTCATTGCAGGTGTAATGAAACATGCTAAAGCTTTAACAGCGATTTGTAATCCTACAGTCAACTCTTATAAACGTTTAGTACCAGGATATGAAGCGCCTGTATATATTGCATGGTCTGCTCAGAATCGTTCTCCATTAATTCGTATTCCTGAAGCAAGAGGGCTTTCTACTCGTATAGAATTAAGAAGTGTAGACCCAGCAGCAAATCCTTACTTAGCAATGGCAGCTATTTTACGCGCTGGATTAGAAGGGATTCGTGAAAAATTACCAGTTCCTGCTCCAGTAGACCGTAATATTTATGCGATGTCTACTGCTGAAAGAAAAGAAGTAGGAATTGATGATCTTCCAAGTAGTTTAGCGGAAGCAATTGATTGCTTGAAAACTGACACTATTGTAAAAGATGCATTAGGTGGACATATTTACAGTAACTTTGTAGAAGCGAAGAAATTCGAATGGGCAGCATATCGTTCACAAGTTACACAATGGGAATTAGATCAATATTTAAAACTATTTTAAGATAGATGAGAAGCCGAGCGAAAGCTTGGCTTTTTTGTATGAAAGTTATATTAACAACATCAATCTCTAACATTTTTTGACAATCCAATGTAGAAGTGTCATACTGTTTAATGACAATAGTTGAGAGGAAGTTAGAGATGTATATTAAAGATATGAGAAATTCTATTGCAGAATATCATGAGTTTTTACAAACTCAAGGAAATTGTACTCTTTTTCAAACTCCGGAATGGGGAGAAGTGAAAACAAAAGGAGAATGGAGTAATGACATTCTTTTTGTGATGAATGATCAAGACGAACCAGTTGCAGCGACGATGATTTTATATCGTGCACTTCCAGTAGTAAAAAGATATTTAGCGTATGCACCTAGAGGAATTGTGACGGATTATCATAATGCAGAACAATTTAAAGAAGTGATTCAAGCTTTGAAAGCTTATTTAAAACAAAAGCGAGTATTTGGGTTGAAAATTGACCCAGAAATTATGTGGAGAGAACGGTTAAATGACTTTTCCATTGTAGAGGATGGAATCAATCAAGAATCTATTCGCCAATTATTATTAGAATCAGGATTTGTCAGTCAACCACTAGATTTAGGGTTTGATGGAATTCAACCAAGAATGACAATGATTGTAGAACTAGAAGATAAAGGAAAAGGGATTTTAGATACATTCTCTTCTAAAGAAAGATATAAAGTCACAATGGCACAAAAGCGTGGCGTTGTTTGTTATAAAGGGAGTATAGAAGATATTGATGATTATGAAGTGCTAAATCGTATTACTGCTGAGCGTGATCAATATATTGCCAGAAGTAAAGAGTATTTAACAACGATCTATGAAACATTACATGCCCACGATATGATGGATTTATATTTTGCAAAAATTGATTATCATGTCGCAAAAGAGTCAACAGAAAACAGAATTCATCAAGCTAAAGCAGAAGTAGAAAAAATAGCTTCTCAAGTTGAAAGTACTCAAAATGAGAAAAAGAAAACAAATCTATTGAATCAAAGAGAAAGCTTGTTGAAAAATATTGCAAAATATGAACAAGAAGTGATTGAGTTAGAAGCACTATGTAATGAATATCCAAATGGAAAAGTGTTAAGTGGAGCATTTGTTGCTACCTATAATGAGACTGCGTATTATTTATATGGAGCGAATATTACAGATGATGCAGGGTTAAATGCAAATAAAGCTTTACAAACATGGATTATGCAACAATTATATGATGAAAAAGGTATTCGCCACTATGATATGTTTGGTGTTTCAAGTAATGCAGAAGATCATACAGGTATTACTAAGTTTAAACAATCTTTTGACCCAATATTAATGGAGTATATTGGTGAATTTGATTTACCGATTAATCGCTTCTGGTTTACAATGTTCCAAGATGTTGCACCAAAAGTGATGGAATGGAAGAGAAAGTTATTAATGCGCCGTTCATAAATGGTGTATCGCCCCAAATGTTTGCGTGAAGGCTGCTTTTGGGGTCTTTTTATGTTCGTTTTTTAGATTTCTTTTTAAGATTTTTGAGAGTTATGGTACAATTATAAGACGAGTTTGAAGAGAGGAGATAGATAAATGAAACAAAATCTAACGCTGAAAAAAATGTTATTTATTTCGTTATTAACAGCTCAAGGGATTATTTTGAGTTTACTAGAACAAGCAATTCCTTTTCCTTTTGCGTTTGCTCCTGGAGCTAAGTTAGGAGTTGCCAATATTATTACAGTTATCGGTTTATATACCTTGTCACTCCAAGAAGTAGTATTAGTAGTCTTACTCAGAACATTATTAACGGCTTTGTTAGGTGGCACTTTTTCTACTTTATTGTACAGTAGTGCAGGTGCGACGTTTAGTTTGTTAGGAATGTTACTCGTTAAACAATTAGGACCGAAACGTGTAAGTTTAATTGGTGTGAGTGCAACAGGAGGGATTTTACATAATTTTGGGCAATTAGTCATTGCGAGTTTTATTGCTAAATCTTGGACAGTACTTTTATATTTACCGGCTATGTCGATTGTAGGAATTTTTGCAGGAATTGCGATTGGAATTGCGGCAAATTATGCTTTAAATCATGTCAAAATATTAAAAACATATCGTGAAAAACAAGAACTGTAAATGTATGGAAACTTATGAAAAAGTTAAAAAACAATTAGACAAAACGTTGATTTTATACTATAATGCTTAAGTGAAAAAATTACAAAATGAGAGGGGATTTCTAATGACGCAAACAAATATTGTTGTTATCGGTGCAGGGTTTGCAGGGGTAGCAGCAACAAAAAAATTATCACGTCATTTCAGAAAAAATAAAGATGTTACAATTACATTAATTGATAAACATCCATATTTAACATACATGACGGAGTTACATGAAGTAGCTGGAGGTCGTGTAGAACCAGAAGCGATTCAATATGATTTACAAAAACTATTTGCTCGTTCTAAAAATGTTCAATTAGTAACGGATAAAGTGGTTAGCTTAGATAAAACTAAAAAAGTTGTTACAACAACTTACAAATCTTTCCAATATGATTATTTAGTAATCGGTATGGGTGGAGAAGCGAATGACTTTGGTGTACAAGGTGTGAAAGAACACGGATTTACATTATGGTCAATGGAAGATGCGATTAAAATGCGCGAACACATTATTCACTGTGTAGAACGTGCAGCTAAAGAGCATGTAACTCCAAAACGCCGTGCTTTATTAACATTTACAGTATGTGGTGCTGGATTTACTGGGGTAGAATTAGTCGGTGAAATCATGGACTGGATTCCAGTATTGGCAAAACAATACAACTTAGATGAAAGTGAATTCTCACTATACATTGTTGAAGCAGTACCAACTATTTTAAATATGTTAGATGAAAAAGATGCTGCTAAAGCTGAAAAATTCATGACTAGCCGCGGCATTAAAGTGATTAAAGGCAACGGAATTGAAGAAGTAAAAGAAAACAGCATTCGTTTAGTAGACGGTACTGTCATTCCAACTTACTCATTATTCTGGACAGCTGGTGTTAAAGCAAATACTGAGTCTGAAGTGTTCGGATTCAAATCTGCTCGTGCAGGCCGTTTAGTTGTAAATGAATTCATGCAAGTAGATGGAGAAGAAAACATTTATGCAATCGGGGACTTAGCATACTACGAAGAACCTGATAAAGAAAATCGTCCAACTCCACAAATCGTTCAAGCTGCTGAGCAAACTGGACATACAGCAGCGAAAAATATTATTGCAGATGTGGAAAACTCTGCAAAAGTTGCTTATAAAGGAAAATATGATGGATTCATGGTTTCAATTGGATCTCATTATGGCGTAGCTTTCTTAATGGGCAAATATCACTTAAGTGGTTTCTTTGCAATGTTGATGAAACATTTAGTAAATATCAAATACTTCTTAGAAATCTTCTCATTATATTATGCAATTCAATATGTATTCCACGAATTCTTCCACATTAAAGATCGTCGTAATATCTTCCGTGGGCATTTATCACGTTACGGAAATGTTCTTTGGGCATTACCATTACGTTTATTCTATGGTGGAATGTGGACAATCGAAGGATTGAAGAAAATTTTTGGTCTTTGGGGTGCACATAGCTGGATTGATGGAACGCATTTAGCATTCCCATTCCCTTGGTTATTAGAACCAACAAGTGCAGCAAGTGGAGCAGCTGAAACAGTTGCAGCAGCAAGTGGTGCAGCAACTCAAACAGTGGCAGAAGTAGCAACTTCATTTGGATTTAACTATTCATATGGCGAACAACCAATGATGGTATTAGATAAAATGCCAGACTGGTTTGCTTCAATTATGCAAATTATGATTCCAAACGTTGAAGTAGCACATGTAATGCAAACAATTATGTCATTTGTAGAATTAGCGATTGGTTTAGCAATTATGGCTGGATTCTTAACATGGATTGTTAATGCAGTAACAGTTGGATTAGTAACAACATTTGTATTGTCAGGTATGTTCTACTGGGTAAATATGTGGTTTATCCCAGCAGCCATTGCGTTAATGAACGGTTCAGGACGTGCATTTGGTTTAGATTACTACTTCATTCCATGGTTCCAAAAAACTGCTGGTAAATGGTGGTATGGAACTTCGAAACATATTTATGGTTTCGGTTCAGATAAACAAGAACGTTAAATAAGATAAAAAGTCGGCTTTGCCGGCTTTTTGTCTATAGTGATTGGAGAAAAAATTATGGAAATGATTCATTCAATGTGGAATGAATACCCGTTTTTAAAACAGGAATTAACGGCCATTCGTCAGTTAATGTTAGATAGTGTTGAAATGGAAGATGAAGATATTCACCAAGCGATTGTAACAATGTTGCAGCAAGGTGGAAAAATGATTCGTCCTGCTTATATGACGTTATTTGCTAACTGGAGTAAAAATGGGAATCAGCAGCAAGTGAGAGCTGTTGCAGCAGCGTTAGAATTATTGCATGTAGCAACCTTACTCCATGATGATGTGATTGATGAAGCAGATATGAGAAGAGGTCAAGAGACTTTGAATTCTCGTTATGGAAATCGTGTGGCGATTTATGCTGGAGATTTTGTTTTAACAACTTGCTATCAACTTCTTTCCGCTCATTTATCTGATTTAGAAGGAATTACACTTCCAACTAATGGAATGGCAAGAGTTGTAGAAGGCGAATTAGCACAAATGCGAAATCGTTATCGCTATGATTTAGGGCTTCAAGAATATTTGAAACGAATCGAAGGGAAAACAGCTCAATTATTTATGGTTAGCTGTTATATGGGTGCAACATTAGGACAAATGGATGATGCTCTTAGAGCAAAGAAAATTGGTCAACAAATTGGAATGGCGTTTCAAATTTTAGATGATATTTTAGATTATCAAGTAACTTCTCAAGAGTTTGGAAAACCTGTTCTAGAAGATGTTGCGCAAGGAATTTATACAGCACCATTAATTTATGCAATGGAAAAAGAGTCTGGTAAAATGATTCCGTTACTGGAGAAAAAGCATGAAATCTCTGAACAAGAAAGATTGTTGTTAAGAAAATTAGTGCATGATTCTGGTGGTGTGCAAAGAGCACAACAATTAGCAATACAATATACGAAACAAGCATTATCTCAAATTGAGCGCTTGCCTGAAAGTGATATGAAGGTAACGTTAATTCAATTAACAAAACAATTGTTAGAACGTACGATGTAATCGTAAAATAAACTCCAATTAATAGTGGCTTAGACTGTTGATTGGAGTTTTTTTGTAAAAGAGTAATTTTGAAAATAGAAGATGGTACTGTGTAGAAGTTTTTGGAAGTTGTAAAGATATTATCCGATAAGGGTTCTTTCAGTTTAAGTTTGCAAAGAAAAAGGAACATGGTATAATAGTACCTAAAGAATTTACTAAAATTCTAAAATAAAGAGAAAAGGATGAATAAAATGACATTCAAAAAATCATTAGCAACAGCAGCTGTTTTATTATCATCAGTAGTTGTATTAACTGCATGTGGGGGAGGTTCTAAATCAACGACTTCATCGACTGCAACTACAACAGCAGCAACTAGTCAAGCAGCAAAATCAACTGCTTCAGGAGAATTAAAAGACGGTACTTACAAATTAGTATCTGAAGCTGACAAACGTGGTTGGCATGTAGAATTTA
>ERZ773037.1833-NODE-1833-length-10816-cov-4.931140_pt1 | contig 10816 bp, 9 predicted proteins | sample MGYA00511466_ERZ773037 | MGnify/ENA primary metagenome ERZ773037 (study PRJEB29015, sample SAMEA2738146) | human oral metagenome | biome: human oral; feature: human-associated habitat; material: saliva | place: China | collected 2202 ...
CTATATTGAAATTAAAAACATTTTATAAATTATAATCATTTTACTGTCCGATTTTAAATTGACATTGGAGTAAAAATGTTGTAAAATAATTGTGAATACAAGTTTTTAAAAAAATATTTTTCTGTACTCGCAATTTTTTTATGTTATTAATTTTGTTTATACAGAGATTTTAAAAATTGTGATATTAAAAAGAGGTGAATGAGGTGAGTGTGAATACTTTTAAAGGTGGAAAGCATATCCATGACTTTAAAGAGTTGACTAATTCGAAACCTATTAATTTTGGTTTTGTACCAAAGATAGTAACCATACCTCTATCACAACACTCAGGGGCACCCGCTACTTGTTTGGTTAGCAAAAATGATTTAGTAAAAGTTGGACAGAAAATTGGTGAAGCATCAGCTTTTATTTCTGCAAATGTACATTCAAGTGTTAGTGGGAAAGTTAAATCTATTGATGAGATTATGACTGCGACAGGTGTTGTGTGTCAAGGAGTAACTATCGAAAATGACGGTTTGGATGAATTGGGATATGAAGAAAAGAATTTAACTATTGATGAAGTAAGCGCAACAGACATAATAGACGCCATAAAAGAAGCCGGAATTGTCGGACTTGGAGGCGCAGGATTTCCTACTCATGTTAAGTTGACAGCTAGAGAAGGACAAATTACAGACTACATAATAATAAACTGCGCTGAATGTGAGCCATATTTAACAAGTGATCAACTTATGATGGAATTATATCCTGAAAAAGTTGTTATGGGACTTTTACTTGCAATGAAGGCAATGGGAGCGAAAAAAGGTATTTTAGGTATTGAAGATAATAAACCGCTTGCTATTGACAAGTTGAAAGAAGCGTCAAAGTCTTATCCTGAGGTAACTGTAAGTGTTGTAAAGACTAAATATCCTCAAGGAGATCAAAAAAGACTTATTCAAGCTACAACAGGAGTAGTTGTACCTTCAGGAGCTTCTACTTCTGCAGTTGGTATAAGAGTAGTAAATGCCAATACTGCCATTGCAATTAATGATGCTGTCTTACATGGGAAACCACTATATGAAAAGTTGGTTACTATGACGGGTCATGCACTAAAAGAACCACAAAATGTTATGGTTAGAGTAGGATCAAAAGTTTCAGATATTGTAGAATTTATTGGAGGGTATTCAAGTGAACCGGGAAAAATTATTTCCGGCGGTCCAATGATGGGTGAAACACAATATACTCCTAATGTTACTACAGGAAAGGCTATGGGTGGACTACTTTTTATGACTCAGGAAGAAAGCGCACCTAAAGCTGTAAGTCCTTGCATAAGATGTGGTAGATGTGTTGATATTTGTCCTGTGTACTTACAGCCTTTGTATTTACAGCTATATACCTTGAAAAATCGAGTTGGAGAGGCGGAAAAATTACATTTAATGGACTGTATTGAATGTGGTTCTTGCTCATATATTTGTCCGTCAAACAGACCTTTAGTTGAAACTATCAGACTCGGAAAAGCTGAAGTTAGAAAACAAGGCAAAGGAAAGAGAGAATAAGGAGGGTACTATGGACGAAAAAGATTTAAAAGTTGAAGTCCCTTCTGAATTGGAAAAGGGAACAGATATAGATACAAAAGAAAATGAAGTTGTGTCTGAAAATATTGAAGAAGTAAAAGAGGTTGCAACTGAAAATGTTGAAGAAACTTCTACTTCAGAAGAAATAAAAAAAGAAAGACCAGCAAGAGAAAGAAGAGAAAGAACTCCTAGAGAAGCTAGAGAAAGGTCAGAAAGACCTGTAAGGGAGAGAAGCTCAAGAGTTGCATCTGATGATGTATCAACAAGTTCTGAAACAGTAGAAAATTCAGAATTAGGAGAAGAAGTAAAAACAGAAAGACCTGTTAGAGAAAGAAGAGAAAGAACTCTTAGAGAATCCAGAGAAAGGTCAGAAAGACCTGTAAGGGAAAGAAAATCAAGAGTTGTCTCTGATGATGTATCAACAAGTTCTGAAACAACAGAAAATTCAGAATCAGGAGAAGAAGTAAAAACAGAAAGACCTGTTAGAGAAAGACGTGAAAGAGCTCCTAGAGAACCTAGAGAGAGATCAGAGCGTCCTGCAAGAGAGAGAAGAGAGAGATCAACTGAAACTAGTGATGCTTCAGAAGGAAGACCTACAAGAGAAAGAAGAGAAAGACCTGCAAGGGGTGGACGTAACGAAGAACCTCAAATGAAGTTATTTGTAGGATCGTCTCCTCATATAAGAAGTGAGGCAACGGTAAGTACCGTTATGAGAGATGTTGTTATAGCTTTGATACCAACTTTGCTTGCCGGAATTTATTTCTTTGGTTTTAGAGCATTATTAGTTACATTGGTATCAGTAATTTTTGCGGTGGGGTCAGAATACATTTACGAAAAATTGACACATAGACCAATTACTATAAAAGATTATTCAGCGGTAATTACCGGAATGCTTTTAGCTTTCAATGTACCGGTTACTATTCCTTATTGGATGGTTGCACTTGGAAGTATGTTTGCCATTATAATTGTTAAACAATTATATGGTGGACTTGGAATGAACTTTATGAACCCTGCGCTTGCTGCAAGAGCTGCATTAATGGCGTCATTCCCAACAGCAATGGCAAATTATGTTGCGCCTAACTCAGGAATTTCAAATTTAATAAATTCCTCAACTTATTCTTCACTAGATGCTACAACTTTTGCTACACCTTTATCAAAAGGAACTCAAGTAAATTTTCTTGAAGCATTTATAGGTGTAAGAGGAGGCTGTATCGGTGAAGTTTCAACTATATGTTTATTAATCGGAGCCGGATATTTATTGTATAGAGGAGTTATTCAACTTAGAATTCCACTTGTATTTATATCCACAACTGCGGTTGTTTTAGCTCTTACAGGAACTCCTATAGCAAAATTGCCGATTCAACTTTTAATGGGTGGACTTATATTAGGGGCGTTCTTTATGGCTACTGATTATGTATCAGCTCCTGTTAATAGAAAGGCTCAAATATTTTTCGCAATGGGTTGTGGTATAATCACCGCACTTATAAGAAATTTCGGAAATTTGCCGGAAGGTGTAAGTTATTCAATTCTATTTATGAACATACTAACACCACTTTTGGAAAAATATTGTGTCCCTAAAGTTTTTGGAGAAGGGAGAGTTAAAAAGTAATGAAAGAAACTATTAAATTGACAGTCAGATTGTTTTTAATTACTGCAATTGCAGGTTTCGTTCTTGCATTTGCAAACAGTTTTACTTCTCCGGTTATTAAAGCAAGAGAAAAGGCTCAATATGAGGCAGCTTTAAAAGAGGTTTTTGCTGATGCAGATAAGTTTGAGACTGTTGAAGAAGGAAAACTTAATACAATAAAAACAAAGATAAAAAATATAGAAAAAATAGAGATTGCTAAGAAATCAGATAAAACTGTAGGCTATGTTTTTAAGACTTTAGGAAAAAATGGTTATGGTGGAGATATTTCAATGCTTATGGCTGTAAATATTGAAAATAAAACTATAGTTGGTTTCAAAGTTTTAAAACATAGCGAAACACCCGGACTTGGAAGCAGAGTAACAACTGATGAATATGCAAAAAGTGTTGTTGGAAATAAGGTTACTGAGCATCTAGTTAAAAATTTACATCCGGATGCAGATAATGATATTCAAGCGATAACAGGAACAACAATAAGTGTCAATGCGGTTTTAAACGGATTAAATGCCGCAATAGACGCATTACAAGAACTTGAGAAGTAGGAGGGATAATATGAAATTAAAAAAGATTTTCTTTGACGGTATATTTTCAAATAACCCTGTACTTGTTCAACTTGTTGGGATGTGTTCCGTATTAGCTGTAACAACAAGCGTTGTAAATGCAATAGGTATGGGTTCATCAGTAATATTTGTAGTAACTTGTTCAAACATTGTAATTTCGAGCCTTAGAAAATTTATTCCGGATAAAGTGAGAATACCCGCTTATGTAGTAATTATAGCTACATTCGTAACATTGGTACAAATGTTTTTATCAGCTTACATACCTGCATTATATGATAGTTTGGGACTTTTTATACCACTTATAGTAGTAAACTGTTTAATCTTAGCAAGAGCGGAGTCATTTGCATCAAAAAATACAGTTTTTTCATCAATGATAGATGGAATTGGACAAGGAATTGGTTTCACTTGTGCATTGATTGTACTAGCAAGTGTTCGTGAGATTTTGGGTAATGGAACTTGGTTAGGATTTCCAATTCTTGGAAAAAGTTATGTAAGTATAGGTGTTATTACACAAGCTCCGGGAGCATTTATTATTCTGGGACTTTTGGTAGCAGGATTTAATATGTTAAGTAGAAAAGTTAATGCTAAAAAAGAAGGAGGTAACTAATGGGTACAATATTAAAAATTTTAGTTGCATCAATTTTAGTAAATAACTATGTTTTGGGACAATTCTTGGGAATTTGTCCATTGATTGGTGTATCAAATAAAGTTGAAACTGCATTCGGTATGGGTATGGCGGTTACATTCGTAATTACAATTTCAAGTGCTGTAACTTGGATAATCCAAAAGACATTATTGGATACTTTAGGACTTGAATATTTACAGACAATCGTGTTTATACTTGTAATAGCGACTTTAGTACAATTTGTCGAAATGGTACTTAAAAAGATGAGTCCAAATCTCTATAATGCTTTGGGAGTTTTCTTACCACTTATAACAACAAACTGTGTAGTTTTAGGGGTTGCAATTACAAATATACAAAAAGAATATAATTTGTTAGAAACAATATTTAATGGTTTAGGAGCTTCTCTTGGCTTTTTATTGGCTATTGTTTGCTTGGCTTCTATAAGAGAAAAATTGGAAGTAACAGAAGTTCCTAAAAATCTTGAAGGAGTTCCTCTTACATTAATTACCATTGGACTTATGTCTTTAGCATTTTATGGATTTGCGGGATTAGTATAGAGGTGAGATTATGAGTGATATAATGATACCGGTTTTGTTACTTAGTATTTTAGGTATTTTATTTGCATTGATACTTGGATTTGCATCAAAAGTATTTTTTGTAAAAGTAGATGAAAAAGTTATACAAGTCAGAAATGAATTGCCTGGAGCAAACTGTGGTGCTTGTGGATTTCCGGGTTGTGATGGTCTTGCAAAAGCCATTGCAGAAGGGACTGCAGGAATAAATGCTTGTCCTGTTGGTGGAGCTGACTTAGTTGCAAGGCTTGCAAAACTTTTAGGAACTGAAGCTGGCGAAGTTCAAAGAATGGTAGCTTGTGTAATGTGTCAAGGAGATAAAGATTTTGCAAAAGAAAAATACATATATACTGGCATTAGAGATTGTAGAGTAAACAACTCAATGCAGGGAGGAAGTAAGACTTGTGCTTATGGATGTTTAGGATGTGGTACTTGTCAAGATGTTTGTGGGTTCAATGCAATAGATATGATAAATGGGATTGCAGTTGTAAATAAAGAAAATTGTACAGCTTGTAATAAATGCATAGAAATCTGTCCAAAGAACTTAATTGATTTAGTTCCTTATGAACAAACAGTTATGGTAAAATGTAAGAGCTTTGCAGCCGGAAATGTTGTTAAAAATGCTTGTAAAGTTGGATGTATTGGCTGTAAAATGTGTGCAAGAGTATACCCTGAAGCATTTGTTATCGAAAACAATTTGGCTGTTCTAAATTATAAACAAGGCTTAGAGGAAGACTTACTTTTACAAGCTGCAGATAAGTGTCCTACAAATGCAATTCATCCGGGACTATTAAAGAAAATGGCTGAAAAAGTAAATGAAGTAGCATAGATTAAGAGCGGAAGATAACCGCTCTTTTTTATGTGTGGGGATTTGTTTTAATTTTTTATAAAAAAACTTGACTTGAAAACATTTACATATTATAATATCCTTAAGGTATTAATTTATCTATTTTACAATATGTTAGGGGGAATCAAATATGAAATCATATTCGACAGAAAAGATTAGAAATCTTGCATTAGTTGGACACAGTGCCAGTGGTAAGACTTCAGTTTGTGAGGCTTTACTTTATAAAACAGGCAATTTAAAAAGACTTGGCAAGGTTGAGGACGGAAATACCGTAACTGATTTTGATAAAGAAGAAATTTCAAGAGGAGTTTCTATTTCAACTGCAATTGCGCCGGTTGAATGGAGAGACTTTAAAATAAATTTAATTGACACTCCGGGGTATTTTGATTTTAGTGGAGAAGTTTATAGTTCTCTTAGAGCATCAGAAGCGGCTTTGGTTGTTTTGGATGCACAAAACGGTATAGAAGTAGGGGCTGAAAAGGTCTTAAAATATACTGAAAATATTGAATTACCAAGAATTATTTTTGTAAATAAAATGGATAAAGAAAATGTAAACTTCGCAAAAGTGGTTAGTGATTTACACATAGCTTTTGGTAAAAAAGTTATTCCATTTACACTTGCATTAGGCGAAGGCGAAAATTTCAAAGGTATTATTGACGTTTTAAATAAAAAAGCTTATGAATATGATGGATTTGAAAGAAAAGAAGTTGAAATTCCTGAAATAAGAATTGAAGAAGTAAATCATGTTTATGATACAATAGTGGAAGTTGTTGCAGAAACAGATGATGAACTTATGGAAAAGTTTTTTGATGGAGAAGAATTTAGCCATGAAGAATTTATGAAAGGGGTAACAAGTGCGTTGTTGAGCGGTTCAGCTGTTCCTTTAATTTGCGGTTCAGCTACAACAGGAGTCGGAATTGATATGTTGCTTGATATTATTACAGACTATATGCCTGCTCCAAATGACGAAAGAGCAAAAAGAGGTTTTAGAAATGAAGATGATAATGTTAGAAAAATTTCTGTAAATGAACCTTTTTCAGCAGTTGTTTTTAAAACTATTGTTGACCCATTTATTGGAAGAATTTCTATTTTTAAAGTTATGAGTGGAAAAATCACTAAAGATACAGAAATTTTTAATTCAACTAAAGATGAGGTAGATAAAGCGGCAGGACTTTTCTTCTTAAGAGGAAAAACTCAAATAGAAACATCTGAGATAGTTGCAGGAGATATTGGCGCCGTTTCAAAACTTACTTTGACTGAAACAGGAGATACAATTTGCGATAAGCAAAACAAAACTCTTTATAAGAAGATTAAGTATCCGAAACCAAATCTTTATTTTGCAATAGAACCTAAATCTAAAAATGACGAGGATAAGATTTCACAAGCTCTTCATAAGTTACATGAAGAAGATCCTAGCTTCGTATCTGAAAGAAATTCAGAAACTAAACAACATTTAATAGGTGGACAAGGAAATGTTCAACTTCAGATAGTTTTGGACAAACTTAAAAATGTTTATGGCGTGGAAACAAATATTGTTCCTTTAAGAATTGCTTATAGAGAAACTATTAAAGGAAAATCGGATGTTCAAGGAAAACATAAAAAACAATCAGGTGGGGCAGGTCAATATGGAGATGTATTTATGAGATTTGAGCCTACGGCAGAAGAGTTTGAATTTGCAGAAGAAGTTTTTGGAGGAGCCGTTCCTAGAAATTATTTCCCTGCTGTTGAAAAAGGTATCAGAGATAGTCTTGAAAAAGGAATTTTAGCGGGATATCCTGTTGTAAATGTTAAGGCAACCCTTTATGATGGTTCATATCACCCTGTAGATTCAAACGAAATGGCATTTAAAATAGCTGCTTCTTTGGCATTTAAAAAAGGAATGGAACAAGCACATCCCGTTTTACTTGAACCTATAATGAAAGTGGAAGTAAAAATACCTGAAAGTTATATGGGAGATGTAATGGGTGACTTAAATAAGAGAAGAGGAAAAGTCTTAGGTATGGAAATGCTTGAAGATGGAACTCAACTTGTTATTGGAGAAGCACCACATTCTGAACTTTTTGAATATGCTATAGATTTAAGGTCAATGACTCAAGCAAGAGGAGACTTTACAATGGAATTTGATAGATATGAAGAAGTTCCTGCAAATATTGCTGAAAAAATTATTGAAGAGTCAAAAACAGAAAAATAGACAATTATAAATTATCCCGCCCTTCCACGACATAAAATATTCAGTAAGGGCGGGATTTTTATTGTGAAACAACAAGGTTCCCGGGAACCCACCCGATGCGAAGCATCGTGGAAGGGTGGGGTTCTTATTGCAAAAAAAGGTATGAATTAACATACCTTTTTCTTTATTTTACATTATTCATTTTTTCTCTACATACTTTTTCAATTAAATCTAATTTATCAACACTCTCTTGTTCAGTTTTTCCTATTGTATAAATATATAATTTAATCTTAGGTTCTGTTCCTGACGGTCTTAAAGCATACCAAGAGCCATCATTCAAATAATATTTTAGACAATTTTGTTTTGGAAAATCCAAATATCCATCTTTAAAATCAATGATTTCTTTTAAAGAAATATCTCCCATTTCTTCAATAGGATTTTCTCTAAAGTCTTCCATCATTCTTCCAATTCTTTGTTGTCCTTCAATTCCTTCAAGTTCAAGAGAAATTTGTCTTTCATTATAATATCCAAATTCTTCATAGATATCATTTAAAACTTCTAATAGACTCTTTCCTTGTTTTTTATAGTATGCAGCCATTTCTACAACCATCATTGAAGCTCCGACAGCATCTTTATCTCTTATAAATGTACCATAGCAAAAACCTATGCTTTCTTCATATCCGAAAACATAATTTTTTTCTTTAGTTACATCATATTCGTTTGTCTTACCACATATATTTTTAAAACCTGTTAATGTTTCAACTGTTTCTATTCCATATTTTTTAGCTATTGCTCTGGATAAATCTCCTGTTACAATAGATTTTACTAAAACAGGATTTTCAGGTAAATTATTAAGTGCATGTCTTTGTGAGAAAATGTAATATGATAATAGAGCTCCTATTCTGTTACCATTTAAAAATACATATTCTTCATTTTTATCTTTTACTTCAAGAGCAACTCTATCACAATCAGGATCTGTTGCAATTAAAATATCAGCTCCAACTTCTTTACCTAATTTTTCAGAATAAAGAAAGGCTTTAGGAACTTCAGGATTAGGATATCCAACAGTAGTAAATTCAGGATCAGGCAATTCTTGTTCTTTTACAACAAAAATATTTTCAAATCCTCTTCTTTTTAAAACTTCTCTAACAGGTAAATTTCCAACACCATTCAAAGGAGTGTAAACCACTTTAATATCTTTATCTATATTTTCATCATTTATAGTTAAATTTAAAACTTCTTTTTTGTAATCTTCATCTACTGAATCATCAATATATTTAGCAATTCCACTCTTTAGAGCATCTTCAAAAGGAATTAATTTTACATCTTCAAATTTTTCAATTTTATCCATATGAGCTGAAATTTGATTTGCAATGTCATCAAGAATTTGTGATCCCTCTTTCCAATATGCTTTATATCCATTATATGCTTGTGGATTGTGACTTGCAGTAACCATTACTCCGGCTATACAATTTAATTTTCTAATAGCATAAGAACACATTGGAGTAGGTCTGATTCCCTTATATATATATGATTTAATTCCATTTCCTGCCATTATTGAACAAGTAAGTTCTGCAAATTCTTTTGACCCATATCTGACATCATAACTTAAAGCAACTCCTCTTTCAACAGCTTCTTGACCATAATCAATAATAGTATTTGCAAGAGCCTGAGCAGCTTTCGAAACCATATACTTGTTCATTCTATTTGTTCCTGCACCAAGTTTTCCACGAAGACCGGCAGTCCCGAATTCTAAAACTTTATAAAATCTATCTTTAATTTCTTCTTCATTATCTTTTATTGAAAGTAAATCATTTTTTGTTTTTTCATCAAAAAAATCATTATTTAACCATTCTTCATAAACTTTTTTATAATCTATCATAAAGTCCTCCTAAATATATATTCTCTTATATTTTACATCAAAAGGTATTTTATTTCAACACTTCAAATTAAAGTAAATTTCAAAATAAATGTTTGTAATGATAAATTTATGGTATAATTAATTGGTATAATTAAAAAATAATATGAGGTGATTAAATGAAATTTATTTCTTGGAATGTTAATGGACTTAGAGCTTGTATAAAAAAAGGATTTTTAGATTATTTTAATGATATTAATGCAGATTTTTTCTGCTTACAAGAAATTAAGATGAGTGAAGGTCAACTTGATCTTGAACTTGAAGGCTATGAAGCTTTCTATAATTATGCAAAAAGAAAGGGATATAGCGGAACTGCAATTTTTACAAAATATAAACCTTTAAGTGTAAAATATGGAATGGGAATAGAAGAACACGACAATGAAGGAAGGCTTATAACATTAGAATATGATGATTTCTTTTTAGTGACTTGTTATACACCAAACTCAAAACAGGAACTTTTAAGACTTGACTACAGAATGGTTTGGGAAGATGATTTTAGAAATTATTTACACGAATTAAACAAAACAAAATCAGTAATTGTCTGTGGAGACTTAAATGTTGCACATAAAGAAATTGACCTTAAAAACCCAAAGACGAACAGAAAAAATGCAGGGTTTACTGATCAAGAAAGAGAAAAAATGTCCTTACTTTTAGATAGCGGTTTTACAGATACTTTTAGATTCTTCTACCCGGACAAAGAAAATGAATACAGTTGGTGGAGCTATTTTGGAAAGTCAAGAGAGAGAAATACAGGCTGGAGAATTGATTATTTCTTAACTTCAAAAGATATGGATGACAGACTTGTAGATGCACAAATTCATCAATGCATTTTAGGAAGTGACCACTGCCCTGTTTATTTGGAAATAAAATAGCTTACTTTTAAAAGATATATTTTTATTTAAATGTATCTTTTTTTATGCCTATTTTTAACA
>ERZ773037.1834-NODE-1834-length-10816-cov-4.597714_pt1 | contig 10816 bp, 16 predicted proteins | sample MGYA00511466_ERZ773037 | MGnify/ENA primary metagenome ERZ773037 (study PRJEB29015, sample SAMEA2738146) | human oral metagenome | biome: human oral; feature: human-associated habitat; material: saliva | place: China | collected 2202 ...
GGTGGTCGGTGTTGCTCCACGCCACTTGGTGGAGGTCTGGATCTAGAGTATCCTACCCTAAATGTAAGGGTCAAGGATATCCTTATGTGTGTCTTCATATATTTTAGGATTATCCTAATTACTTAATGCCCTAGAGCTCTCTGAAGTTCTGTGTCGGCGTGTGTAAAAGAGTATGAAATGCATGGCTGTTTCAGGTATTTCCCCTTGTCAAAATATATTCTTTGCGTTCGAGGCTACTGCAATTAGGATGCTCGATCTACCTGAAGAGGGACGCAAAAGCCAGGTCTTCTCTCCGAAAGACTCATGTTAGAAGAGGCTAAGCGGCTATTATGGTTACGACTGTTAAGCATGCTGACAGGTTCATGGCTTTTTCTGCTTGCAGAGCCACAAGTATCCCATGCGCACGGGAACACAGCCTTGCAGTTTCCCAACAACCACCTATGGCGGATTACCAATGCGGTAAGGGTTCTCTGCGTACTGGGGCTGTGAAAAGAAACTACAAATATAGGGCAGAAATGCCGATAGACAAACTGCTGATTTCTGCTGTATATGTTAGGTCAGCTCATAATTAGGGAGTGAGGCGGATAGGCGCTGTTGCGACGAAAAAATCTATGGAGTGGTAATGTGCCTGCAGAAGCGGGTGGTGATGCACCAGCGCTTCTGCAGCCATCCCTAGGGATTAGGTATGAGGCCCTAAACTCTATTGGTATCCTTGACAAGACAACAGAGAAGCATGAGTCTGCTGGGGCAGAAGCTCTCATCGGTCCAATGCATGTGCCTACAACCTCTATCACTAGCCATGCTGCCGGACCGCAAACCGATAATGCTCACCCAAATGGTGGTGTCTCGTGAGCCGTAGAAAAGATCATGCTCTCACTCCGGAGTGTCTCGAAGATCCCAAAACCCCGGCCCGCACCAGCGGTAGTGCTGTCTCCGCAGAAGCCTCTGCCCCTGTCCCGGAACTTGTCCTATACCCCACCAACCCAAGCAGTATCAGTAACGTCCCGATCGGCCCGCAGCTGCCACGGTACGAGCCTTTTACCATAGGCGAATTTCTATGGCGGCTCTGCCTTACAGTAGCGGCAGGACAAACACTGGTCGCGTTTCCTGTGGTATGGCTTTTCCTGGGAACACTCAACCAGCCACCACAACCGCTGGTCTTCTATGTGCTCTTAGTGCTTTTACCCCCGGCAGGGATCACCTGGTGCGCGTTTCTGTTTTTAAAACTACGGCAAACTCCGGCGTTTTGGTTGTATTATGCATCGTTTGTACTGGTACCACCATTTTTCTCGCATTTACCGGGCCCGGATCATGGGTTGTACGTGGTAGCGGCTACAAGTATCGGTGCGGGGTATTATTCGGGGAATGTGTTATTAGGGTATTACCATGCGTGGCGTGTGTACCGGATGAGTAATGCTGAGTATGCGAGGCATCTTGCCTGGCTGCGGAGTGAGCGGCAGCGGGAGCAGCAGAACGCGGTGGCTGGGGATGCGTTAGCGTTAGTGTTATTAATTCTGCTTGGGCTTGCTATTGTTGCGTTTTTGGCGATTAGTACACCGCCTTTTGGGCATCAAGGGGCGTATGATATGACGCCGTTGATTGTTCCAGTGGTTAATGTGACTGCTGGCGGGATTGTGCTTTCGGTGGTGTTTAAACGGATTCTGAAAGTACGGGCGTGGCTGGTTGTAGTAGTGGTGATAGGTTTGGCGGGTGTGCTGGTTGTGGTGGGGTGGCCTGTGGGGTATTTGTTAGTGCCTTCGGGTGTTTTAGGGTTTGGGTTAGGGGATGTGTTAGTGAGTTCGTTGGGTGTGTATGCGCGGGAGCTTCAAGGGTCGGTTCGTCGAAAAACACAACGACGGTAACCCGGGTGGTAGTATCTCATGCCCCGAGATAATGATCATGCTCTCACCCTAGAGCGTTTAGAACAATCAGAGACTTAAACACCCCGCCTCGGCGGTGATTCTTATGCAATCCAGGGTTAGTTTTTGGGGTGTGTGGGGGTGAGGGTTTCGGTGGCGAGGTTGTTGCCGTTGCGGAGCCTGCGCAGGGATCGGGTGATGTTGAGGGGGTGGGCGGCGGCTTTTTTGATGGTGTGTGCGTCTTCTGGGGTGTTCATGTCGGCCCAGCGGTGTTCGGTGTGTCGGAAGATGAGGTGGGCTGCGATGGTGTATTCCTTGAGGGTCCTGGGGGAGAAGGAGGCTATTGTTTGTCCTTTGCTGTTGTAGAGTTTGAGCTGGTCGGGGTGGAAGTCGCCTTCGGCGGTGGTTTCTGTGGGGGTGTAGGTGTAGGCGTTGATGGAGGTGATGGGGGTGGTGATGCGGCGTCCGGTCCAGGTGCGGTGGGTGATGGTTCCGTTGGGGTTAATGCTGAGGTAGCTGGTGGCGTACCTGTGTAGCAGGAATAGTCCAAGGAGGCAGAAGATTGTGCTGGTGAGGATGGCGCCTGTTTCGAATGTGGGGGTTGCGAAGAGGAGGATGGTGAGGGCGCTGGCCCAGAAGAGGGTTGTGGTGATGCCTATCCATCCGTTGTAGCGGGGTGGTCGTTTGATTTTGCTGGTGTTGTGTTTGTCGCGGGCGCGTTGTATTTCGTCGTGGAGGATGTAGAGGGTGAGTACGAGGGCGGAGGTGGAGAAGGTGAGGATGGGGATAGACATCTAAACCTCTTGAATGGTGGTAGGCTGTTGCTATTTTAGGTTGGGGTGGGGGTGTGGTTGGCGAGTCCTGTGGCTTCGGTGTTTTCTTGTAGGTAGCGGATGATTTCTCCGCGTCCTTTGCTGGTGGTGGCTTTTTTGATGATGGCTGCTTCGTCGGGGTTGTTCATGTCGGGCCAGTGTCCGCGTGCGCATCGGAAGACGAGGTGGGCCATGATGCTATATTCTTTCAGGTATTCGGGGGAGTAGGTGGCGATGGTGTTATTTTTACTGTCCCAGAGCCAGAGGTTGTCTTCAATATATTCGTTGTTTAAGTGCGTGTGTCCTGGGGTGTACTTGTATTCATTAATTGAGCTCACGGGTGCGGTGTGGGGTTGTCCGAAGCTGCCGCGGTAGGTGATGGTGGCGTCGGGGCTGATGCTGAGGTATTTTGTTTCGTAGCGGTATAGCAGGGCGATTCCGGTTGCTGCGGAAAGTATGCCGCCTGCGAAGTAGTACCAGTTGGGGAGCCACTCGGATGCTGGGAGTGCTATGAATAAGGCGATGAAGAAGCCGACGAGGCAGATGCAGCCGAAAATAGTTGCGGCGCCTTCAAGGCGGGGGAGGCGTTTGACGATTTTTCCTTTTTTCTTATCGCGGTAGCGTTTGTATTCGTCGCGGATGCCGTAGAGTATCATGATCCCCGCGGAAATTTGTAGGATTGTGGTGAAGGTGTGTAGTGGCATGGTGTGTTTTTCCTTGTGGTCTGGGTTTTAGTGTGTGTTTTTGGGTGTGCCGCGTATTTTATTCATAGTTATCTCTATCTTGAAATAAATTTATAGCGATTATAATTCAATAATTTCTTACCCGATATCATATATCAACTCTTTGTCTAATTTTTGAAATCACTGGCGTGTTCCAGTGAATGTAGGCAGGAAGCTAAGAACTGATAGGTCTGTGCGCCAGCGAAAATATGTTATTCACCGTCTTTCTGGCCAGGATGGCTGGACCGTATACCTGGTATGGCTGAGCAGTCTTAGATCATATTAGTGATTCGGTGAACCTTGCTACGATATATGTACATTTATGAGTACCCCGTAGTGTGTGCCAAATGCCCAAATTCTATGATGAATAGGGGCATGCAAGGAGGGAAGAATGGAGCCGTCAAGGTACCCGCGTGTGGATGCCATTATTCGAGGGTCAGCCGTTGTTGAATTGGCTGTTCAGGATCAAGGGGTCCGCTTCATTCAAGAGGCCACAACTGATGCTGCCTTGTCCCGCTCCTATGCCTATGTTTCCACTATTGCCGGTAACCTAGGGCGCCCGGTATATGTCCATGTAACAGATGCGCAGGGCGGTAATAGAGTCATGGTGGTATACCCGAATGGTTTTGTCGAGCCCGAAAATATGGTGTTTTCTCAAGCTGCGGTAGCGGCCCCTGCTGCGGAGAAGAAACCCTTCTACAAGCGGGCAGTGTTTCTTGTTCCGTTGGCGCTGGTTCTTGCTGTGGGGTTGCTGGGCGGCGGCGTGTGGGGAGTCATATTTTTCTTCTCGAATCATGGGGAGAGAACTGTCTCAGCTCAGCCTCATAAAACTAGTACAGACCCCCAAAGTCCCAGCTCTACCCAGGAGAAGAAAGGTGACACCGTCCAGTTAGCCGGTGCTGCTGAAGTTTCCGCCGTCTCGCAGGATGGTAAATATGTCACCTACCTGTCCGGTAAAACACTGTACGTTGTATCGGCTCAGACGGGGGAGGAAGTCAGCAAAACGGAGGTAAAAGAGCCTGATAATGCGCTTTCTGAGCTGACAATACGGCCCCACCAGGGTGGTTTCGCATACGTCGGTAAAGAGTCCTACCTCACGTGGTCCAGTGATAAGAAATTCAGTGAGGTGCTGCGGTACTCCGCTAAAGACCAGCAGATGCTCACCCGCCAAGGGGTTACTGCTTTGGTTAACCGTGATAACCCGTCTAAACCAGCGAAAGTAACGCTGCTGGGGTCATCACCCAAAGAGTTTCGCACCCCAGCCGAGGGCGCGTCGTTTATTTCTACTGATGGTTCACGGGCGTACTGGGCTACTTCCCAGGACGGAGGAACAGTTGTTACGGCTGATGCATCCGGCAAAGTTGAGGGGTCGCATAAGCTTGCCTCACCGGGGGAGGGCGCGCGTCTTACATCGTGGGCTGGGGTGAGCTCGCGCGGCGAGGTGATGACGCTCTGGTCTGCTGATGGCCGTTCAACCCTGGTTTTTCAGTCGGTGAGTTCGGGTGATATTGCATCGAAGGTTTCCGTTGACGCATCAGAGGGTGCCAAGGTAGATTTCTCCGGTTCGACACTACTGTTAGGTAAGCAAATTATCGACTGTAACACTCGTTCAACGTATACCATAGAGATGGCCCCTGAAAAAGCTACCCCACTTCCGGTGGGCTTTCACCTTTCTGGCGGCACGGGCGGCGTTTCGTGGGCTGGCCCCGGTGGGGTGCGCAAGAGCCCGGAAGGTGAGGTTCTTGGTGTTAACCATGATGGAGCATCCGTGCTGTTATCAGCCGACCATCACCACATGACGATTATTAAGAAAGATGGAGAGTGAGTGACCCCATGAAGAAACAAGTGACAATACTGGGCGGTTTGGCTGTTCTGGCAACTATTAATATGGTTCCAGCTATGGCTGATGACGCCCCGGCTGAACCGTACACCCCTGCGGCTGTAGCAACTGAAGAGCCCGCTGCTGCGGCTTCTCCGGCGGCTGTTGCTCAGCCTGCTGCTGAACCTGAGGCTCCGGTTCTTGCCACAGAGCAGGACCCGGTCGGTTTGTTCCCAACTCCTGGGCTGACTCCCACTCCGGGGGATGCGACACCGGCAGATCCTGCTATTGATCCGACCCCTGCGCCTGCTGACCCGGCAATTAACCCCACTCCAGCGCCTGAGGCCCCGGCGGCTCCCGTGGTTGATACCGATCCTGCTCCTGCTCAGCCTGCCCAGCCCGCACCAGTTGAAACCCCTGCCCCGGCAGTTCCTGCCGCCCCGGCCGACACCTCTGTGGCAGGCGGTTCCGCTGCACAGGCCCCGGTTCAGGCAGCACCCGTGCAGGCCCCTGCCGCTCAGGCTCCGGTTCAGGCAGCGCCCGCCGCGCAGGCACAGGCTGCACAGGCCCCGGCCTATACTCCTGCCTACACCCCTGCTTCTGAGGCAGCAGCTGGCGGTTCGGGTGCTGGTGCTGCAGCTAATGGTGCATCCGGCGGGTCTGCCGCTGTTGCAGGTTCTCAGGCCGCCCCGGCTGCTCCTGTCGCTCAGCAGGCTCAAGACTCTGGGACTGTTGCGGTGCCCGCTAATAACCCGGCTGCTGCTTCTGCCGCGCAGGGTGTGCAGAGTGAGAGTCAGGCGACCGCAGCGAAGAGCGCCGGTAGCTTGGCGAACACCGGCTTCTCGACTACTCCGGTGGCTACCGCTGCAGGACTATTCGCAACGGGTGTAGCTCTCACCTATGCCGCATCGCGGAAGCGCAAGCAGCAGGCATAAAGAAGTCGCCTAGGGAACTGCCCTACCACTGCGGTTGGGGGCGTTCCCAGACGTGTGCTTGTTATATGCCCTGCAGCTATAGATTAACTGTTCTTAAAAAGAACTAAAGTTCGCCTGGATTGGGTGATGAAATAGTCTCTCAATCCAGGCGAATTGTTATATAGCACAGGGCAGATCCGGGGTACTTTATCAGACCTCTGCTTAAGGTGTTTGAGTGGTTGTATGATTTGTAGGCCCTGGGAAGTTTGTGTTTTACAGGTAAATATAATTTTTACCTCTTGGGGTTTTAAGATAACTTTGGAAGTGTCTATATGTAATATGATTTATATATGGCGTGTTTGAATCTATAATATTCATTTGCTTATAATAAAATTTGGACGGTACAGCCGTTTCATCTGCCGATAATTAGAAAGAAATATACCTCTATGAGAACGCCGATAAGGTGTGGTGCTGCTGCTGGCTCGGGTAGCTTTACAACGGTATCTGCCATTGGCAGCCGCGGGCACATTGCAGTACCCAAAGGGCAGTATGGCAGAGGTGTGGTTGCTGTCCTTTCTACAACTATTGATAACGTCGGACTATCTTCTTCTTTTACATACACTCCACAGAGCCCCCTTATCGTTACTCGCTATTTCCTGACATTAGGGGGTTTAGTGTGGCTGTATTTCCCCACAAAAAGCGGAACAGGGGGGGCTAAGGTGCAGCCTGTTCACACACAAAAGTTACGGTGTCTTCTGGGTATTGGGCGTGGCGCCAACGAGGTATGGGCAGCCTGCCAGTCCGTGCGTGACCATTATGTTGGGGGCTGGTCGGTCAGTCATGTTTATCGCGGAGGAACCTGCACTGCTGGACCCACCTGCGGTATCGGCAGATGGTGGGCAGCTGTTCTTATAACCATGATTGCCACAGTCAGTAATTATTGTATGAATACTATTTTGGAGGTGCTTAATGTCTCGTGTGCTTGAGGGGCAGAAGCGTAATTTTCTTTTTATTGTCATGTTGGGTGTGATTCTAATATTGGCTGTTTTGCTGGTGTGGAATCTGATGGGAAATAAGGGAGAGACTAAAAACTCTGCTGAGGGTGCAGCGGCATCATCGAGTTCTGCGCCTTCGGATGGCGGACAGCAAACAAGTACACCACCTACAGGCCGTGGCGATCATAAGTGCGATGTTCCGGTGGCTCCTGATAAGGCTTTTAGTGCTGAGCTGCCGTCGGATTATCGGTTTGAGACGACAACCCATGGCGTCATTTACCCGATATCGGCTCAGTATGGTCCTACCTATAAGCCGGGTATGGTGGTGGGGTATTGTTTTGCCCATAACCCAACCGGTGCTGCTCTGGCGGCTAGTCAAGGTAGCACGATTGTTGGGGATACTCGGGCTACTGAGGCTGAGCTTCGTGGGTTGTATTCTTCGCGTATAGCAGCTGATCTTCATTCCGCACCTAATAGTAATACTGAGCGTGTAAATGCTCGTATTGCTGGTTATGATATAGAAAGTTATTCTCCTGAAAAAGCTACTATCGGTATTGTTGTTATCGCTAAGGACTCGGATGGGAAAAATATGGGATTTAAGGTATCTATACCATTAATTTGGGAGGATAATGATTGGAAAATAGATACTGATAAAAAGCCGGAGCCGTCTCCTTTAACCAAGGAGCCAACTTATATTTTTAAGGCTCAAGGAGGCTCACAAGGTAGTTAAAATAATGGAACTATGGGTGCAAAATTCTGAGTTTGAATAACCGTGAATACATTTACTGCGGGCTTCAGGATAGACCATGCGCATTAGTGCAACATAAATATAGTTCTAAATGTGATTATACATATCAAGCAGCTGTGGCGGCCATTCAGTGGCCGTAATATTTGGTAGTTATATTATTAATATTTTTGGAGGTGCTTAATGCCTGGTGCATCTAAAAGCCGGAGGCGTAATTTTCTTTTTATCGTAATGCTCGGCGTGATCCTAATACTGGCTATTTTGCTGGTGTGGAATCTAATGGGAAATAAAGGGGAGACTAAAAACTCGGCTGAGGGTGCAGCGGCGGCATCATCTAGTTCTGCGCCGTCGGGTGGCGGACAGCAAACAAGCACACCACCTACAGGCCGTGGCGATCATAAGTGTGATGTGGCGGTGGCTTCTGAGAAAGAATTCAGCGTAGAAGCTCCATCAGATTACCGGTTTAAGAAAACCTATGATGGTATTAAATATCCGGTCTCTGCAACGTATGGTCCTACCTATACGCCTGGTGTTGTGGGATATTGCTTTGCTCATAACCCAACCGGTGCTGCTATGGCAGCTATCACGTACATGGCTGCTGAAAGTGATATTAATGCAACTGAGGCAGAGCGTAGGGGTTTACTCTCAAAGCGTGTTGCTGCTGAATATAAGCCTGAAGCTCCTGAGAGCCATCCGGCTGACTCTGCTGATGCCCGTATCGCTGGTTATGATATAAAGTCTTACTCGCCAGAGCGGGCTGTGGTTGACGCTGTTTTTCTGTGGAAATCTGATGGGCAGAATCATATTGCTAAGTTCTCCGTGCCGATGGTGTGGGAGGACGGTGACTGGCGTGTTGATGCCGTTGAGAGCGAGATCCATCTTGAAACTGTAGAGCATATGCCAAGCCAGGTTTTTAAGGCTCAAGATAACGAGGGTAAATAGTGGTGTATCAGTATGGGAAGACTCATATGAGGAGCGCGTAACTTTTATGGGTAATCATGGCCACGGGCGATACCTGTAAGAGCTTCCTGTCTCATGAGTCTGCCATATGGGGGTGGTATACGCCTAGGCGCCTACTGTCCCTCTTGATGGATGTGGCCTGCATTCTATTGTTAAGGACGCACGCGCCTTCGAACCGCTACTTCTGCCCCGCCGCTGTATGATAAGAGTGCGCAATCACCTTATGTTGAAAGGATGCGACCCCTGTCATGACTTCCGTGTTTAACCGCCGTACCGCCCTGGGTCTTCTGGGTGCAGGGTCTGCTGCGTTTTTAGCGGCCTGCGCCCCGCTAAGAAGTGTTAAGAAAAGTAGCGGCGATAGCAGCAGTAGCAGTAGTAGCAGCCCCAATTCACATTCTCCGGAGCCGTCTGAGGAGTCCGTGAGCCCCGCGGCCTCTACGTCATCGTCTTCACCAGCATCTTCGGAGTCTGCAAAGAGCTATAAAGGTGAGGCAAAACTAGAGAAATACGACACCTCCGCAGGCACCTATGAGCCCGGCACCAGCGAGCATCCCCCGCGGAACGTACCTAAACCTATTAAGCCGGCGAATATGAACGAAAACTCGGTGACTGGCCTGTATTCAACAATCGCCTTCTATGCCGCTTCATTCCAGTATTTTGTGACAACGGGCGACCGGCAATACCTCGACCAAGTAAAAGTTGATGAGGAAGAGGAGGAAGGGATGAGCGAGTACGATGAGATGGCACAATATATTGCAGGCGGTGTCGCATGGTTTGAAAACCCCAAGATTGTTATTACATTAACAACTGACCAGCCCACCAAGTCAGGCTCTGGCTACACATGGCCCTCTACGGTTGTTTTTGATTACGGTAAAAATGTCCATAACGCACAAGGCCAGACGGTTCCTGTGCCTTCTACAGGGGCTGAAAAGCCTCAAAAGGGGTATATGAAAGGGAAATATACTGGTGGCGTGTGGGAAGTTACCATTATGACCTATAATCTTTCAAATGACTCGTAAAATGAAATTTAAGGTCATAAAACGAATTTTAGCTATAATAAGGGAGTCAAACATCCTGAACCTAGACAAACGAGATCGATAATATTGTGACTTCCGTATTTAACCGCCGTGCCGCCTTTGGCTTTTTAGGCGCTGGCTCCCTTACGTTTTTAACCGCCTGCAGCGGGTTAAATATAAACTCTTCTACCTCAGATATTTCTGATGATGATCAGAAAAAAGAGCCCGAGAAAGACTATAGAGGTGAGGTAAAACTCGAAAGCTACGACACCTCTGCGGGAACCTACAGGCCAGCTACCCGTACCCAGCCACCGAAGAACGTGCCCAAACCTGTTAAGCCTGATAATATTCGTGAGGAGTCAGTGGCGGGCCTCTATTCGTCTCTTGCGTTCATGATAGCGTCGCTACAATATCTTTTCGCTACGGGAGACGACCAGTATCTTGAGCAGTCAGACCTCAATGACGAAGACAAACGGGACATTACTAAGGATAGTTCTGCCGGGGATATGTACAGGGCGTTTAGGGAGGGGCAGGCGTGGCTCGGCAACCCCACCTTTACGGCTGTTCTGGAAGAACCCCAGCCTACTAAACGTGATGACACCTACCATTGGCCAGTTACATTCACCTCTGACCTTGGGGAATATATAGTAGCTTTCGGAAAAGTGCAGGAGTTCAAGGAGGCAGAACGGAAGCACACGTATAAGGGTGAGCTTACTGCCAAATATTCGGATGGTGCGTGGCGTCTTAGTGACATCAGCTCTCAGTCGCCGGGTGCATCAGCCAGTGCCTCACCCAGCAGTTCAATCTAGGCGGTTACCTGCGTCTGCCTCAAAGGCACTTAGCTGGTGCCGCGCCGCCGAAGTGTCGGGGTACGCACCATGACTGGCTCAAAGAAGTAACAGGGGTGCCCCAGATGGTTAGCCATCTGGGGCACCCCTGTATCACGGGCCGGAACCTGCTCCGGCGGTTCGCGT
>ERZ773037.1835-NODE-1835-length-10816-cov-3.891925_pt1 | contig 10816 bp, 9 predicted proteins | sample MGYA00511466_ERZ773037 | MGnify/ENA primary metagenome ERZ773037 (study PRJEB29015, sample SAMEA2738146) | human oral metagenome | biome: human oral; feature: human-associated habitat; material: saliva | place: China | collected 2202 ...
ACCGGGGAATCATTCTTCACGCATCATTCGCATGACGAAGCAGAGCAAGCCGCTCCCGTTTCGCGAAGAAGCGCGTTAGGTCTGTAGCCAGGTTCGTCTCGATTGTGAACCTTCTCGTGAAGGGTCAGTGGGACGAGGCGGGGTCGGGAGTCATAATCGGATCTCCGTCGACAAAGTATTTATATGTGTCGTGTGGATTAACAACGTTACAGGTGACCTCATAGGTGCTCTCAGCCGTTGCGCCCTTAGCGGTACCCGTGAGGGAAGCGGTATACGTATATTTCAAGTCCCCACTCTCGGTTTTGCCCTGGTTCCTCACGGAGAGCGTCTTGATGATGGTGGTGGCATCCATCTTTCCGGACTCGTCTACCGCTTTTCGACACGCCTTTCTGCTCTCCGTAGTGATCTCGATAGTGATTCCCTCGTCGAGGTAAGACGAAGTAGGAGTCGGAGTACTTGATACCGATGACGAAGGATCAGATGTGGAGTTCGATGAACCACTGCCTGCAAGCCCTCGCATCAAGAAGAATCCGCAGATGATTGCTAAGACGATAGCAACAGCAATCCACATGCCGGCGCTTCCCTTTTTCCTAGGCGGCTGTGGGGCCTGAGGTGCTTGGTACTGTCCTTGGGGGGCAGGGAATCCTTGAGGGGCGGGAGAAGCGGAATTCGGAGTGAATTGAGACATGTCGTCCTTATCGATCTGCTTTGTTCATCACCAACCTTGTCTAAGGTTATGTTTTAAAACATCGTCTGTAAAAAGTTATCCCTTCTAATGTGCCCAGAAGCGCCTTCATTAGCGCGGCGAATTGTTGTGTGGGAAGCGCGAATGAAATGTGAACGCCAGGGGCGAACCGCGGCCTGACCGCGCAGCGCCTGTGCGGCCTCGTCGATAGAATAGGTTCGGCTCACTAGGCGGCAAACATAGCCCATCGCGACTACTCACCGACCACGCGAAAGGGCTAACCAAGGAGGACTCATGGCGGGCGAATCATTCTTCACGCACGATCCAAACGAGGAAACACGCGGAGCACGCGCGGAAGACGATCCCCAGCTTCGCGGCACGATTCCCGCTGATCTCATTCCCTACCTTGAAGAAGCCGATCGCGCGGATGATGAAGATTTAGTCAGTGACGATCAGCAAGAAGAAGTGAGCGAACGCGATCTTGCCTTGGAAGCTTTGGCTCTGAACTCCATGCTCCTTGGGCCAGACCCTTCCATTGTTGCTGAGCTCGAAGGTGACTACTCGCAGTGGGGTGAGGACTGGGAGGAAGAGCTTGCTGAACGTCGCGCAGAAGAGGCGCACCGCGAGGCCCTTGATGATGCCGCGCACACGGCAGCAGTCCTCGAGAGAGTTGAAGAAATCTACCAAGAAATCATCGCGAGGGTCCCCGAACATCAGGTTCAGCCCACTCTCGACCGCGTGAGCGAAACCCTGGACATCTTGGGTGACCCTCAAAATAGCTACCCCAGCGTCCATATCACCGGAACGAATGGGAAGACTTCAACGACCCGCATGATCGATGCGCTACTGGGCGCCTTTGGCGTGCGTACTGGTCGCTTTACCTCGCCGCATCTGGTTGATGTTCGTGAACGCATCACGATCGAAGGTGACTCAATTTCTCCCGATGAATTCGTTCGCACGTGGGAGGATATTGCACCCTACATCGAGATGGTCGACCGTGCTCACGGCGAAACTGATGGGACGAAACTGTCTTTCTTTGAGGTCTTCACTGTTATGGCCTTCGCAGCATTTGCTGATCACCCCGTCGATGCTGCCGTCGTCGAAGTTGGTATGGGCGGTCGTTGGGATGCAACGAATGTGATTGATGCCGGTGTTGGTGTCATCATGCCCATCGCTATCGATCACGAAAAATGGCTGGGCTCGACAATTCGTGAAATTGCGGAAGAAAAAGCAGGGATTATCAAGCCTGGACAGATCGTGATTGTCGCTCAGCAACAAGAAGAAGCTCTTCGCGTTATTGAAGAGCGTGCCGCCCAGGTCGATGCGATTGTTCGTCTTGAAGGCAGAGACTATGAAGTCCTCGATCGCCAGCTGGGAGTCGGCGGACAGATGATTACCGTACGTACGCCCGCTGCGGTCTACGAGGATGTATTTGTCCCTCTCTTCGGTGATTACCAGGCAAGCAATGCGGCAGCTGCTATCGCTGCAGTTGAGGCCTTTATGGGAGGTCGCGCTCTCGATGCCAAGGTTGTTGAGGCTGGGATGCTGAGCGCCACATCGCCGGGGCGCCTTCAGGTCGTGCGCCATTCGCCGACGATTATCGTTGATGCCGCGCACAACCCCGCGGGTGCGCACACTTTGGGTGAGTCGATTTCCGAGGCCTTTGACTTTGAGCGAGTTGTTGGCGTGTACTCGGCAATGGGGGATAAGGATATCGAGGGAGTTCTCGGCGAAGTTGAACCCTATCTGGATTCCATTGTTATTACACAGATGCCGGGGACTCGCGCAAAGCCTGCAGAAGAAATTGCGCAGATTGCACGCGAAGTTTTTGGCTCCGACCGCGTGGATGTTCAAGAAGATATCCTCGAAGCAATCGCGACCGCGGTGAACCTTGGCGAATCTGGAGATGAAAGTGCACCTGCGACGGGTGTTGTCGTCTTTGGTTCGGTTTTGCTGGCCGGTGAGGTTTTGCGATTAATGGATATTCGTCCCTGAACACTCTCGTTGAGTAGCTGAGTGCCCTAGTATTTTCAGGATGTACACGGGTATTATGAAGGGAAAGGCCTGATCAGGGGGTAGATACGGTTGACTGAATCGCAAGTTTTGATCACCGTCCGCTCAGATGGACACCCTGCCCTCGCGCTCATTTCCGGTGGCGGTGGCGGACATGAGCCCCTTGACTCCGGATTTGTTGCTCCTGGGATGCTTCATGCCTGCGTGACGGGGCCTCGTTTTACATCACCCTCAGCACCTGACATCGCCCAGTTGATGGAAGAGGCAGCAATCGAGCTGGGAGTTAACACGTTTGTCGCATTGGTGAAGAACTACACCGGCGATGTGCTGAATTTTGAGTTGGCCGCGGAGCTAACGGAAGCTTCAGGGCTTGAATGCACGCTCATTCGCGTCTGCGACGATTGTGCGACTCGAAAGGTATCTCAAGGCGCTCGCGGAATTGCGGGGACCGTGCTCTATGAAAAAATTCTGGGCGCTGCAGCCTGGCAGGGACAAAGCAGTGAAGAACTCGTCTCGCTCGCCAATCAAATCGGTGAATCCATTGTTAGCTACGGCGTTGCCTTCCGCGCTCCCTCAGATGAGCAGGGAATTCCTGTTTTTGATATCCCCACTGGGCAGGCTGAACTGGGAGTGGGGATCCATGGCGAGAGGGGAGTGCAGCGCCGTACTTTCTCTCATCGACGTGAAGTGATTGAACACTGCGTCGATGAGGTTTTTTCCCAACTTCTCCCTGGAAATGATCCTTTGATCGTTCTGGTCAACGATCTTGGACAGGCAGACCCGAATGACATTGACAGTGCTCTTCTGAGCGTCGATAAACGCGCAGAAAACGCAAGTATCAATATTGCGCGCACCAAAGTTGGACGATTCGTCACCAGTGCAGATATGGACGGGCTGTCAATCACACTTATGCGCGCAAATCCCGATATCCTTAGCCTTTACGATGCTCCGACACTTGCCCCCTCATGGAGTGAATAATGACCACCATCAACACACAGTGGCTCGAGCAATGGATGGACCTTTGTGCCACGGCATTACTTCGAGACGAAGAACGACTGACCGAACTTGACCGACAGATTGGTGACGGTGACCACGGTATCAATATCACGCGTGGATTCTCTGAGGTTCGTCACCTCCTAGGACAGCAGGCTCCTGCTTCCCTCTGTGAAGGGCTCACTCTGATTGCAAAGACCTTGCTTGCCCACGTTGGCGGGGCCTCGGGTCCACTGTATGGAACAGGTTTCCTGCGCGGAGGCCGCGCTATCGCAGAGCACCCTGACCTTGGCGCGAGTGAAACAATTGCCCTCCTGTACGAGGCCATCGCGGAAGGTATTGCCCATCGAGGGAATGCGGAGGCTGGGGATAAGACCATGCTTGATGCGTGGCTTCCTGCCGCTCATGCCGCTCGCGATGCGTGTGAGAAAGGTGCCTCTGTTGATGAGGTTCTCTCTTGTGCTGCCCAAGCTGCGCAGCGCGGCGCTACCCTCACCGAAGGAATGAAGGCTCTGAAGGGGCGTGCATCCTACCTGGGTGAGCGTTCCGTTGGGCATCTAGACCCGGGTGCCGTCTCATCAGCAATCATCATCATGCAGGCAGCGCGCGCTGCCGCTGAAGAATAGGACACCCAATGGCGCGTGTTTCTTTTGTGATCATTTCTCACAGTCACGAACTGGCAAAGGGAGTCGTTGACCTTGCGACTCAGATGGCACCTGATGTTCACTTTGAGATCGCGGCTGGAGATGACACTGGTGCTTTGGGCACATCCATGCACAAAGTAGAAAACGCGCTCGATCGCGCTTTAGCGCAGGTCCATAAACCGGGTGATGAAGAATGCTGCAGGGGCGTTCTTTTGATGTGTGACCTTGGCTCAGCAACTATGGTGGCCCAGACAGTCCTTGAACTCCGAGGCGAACCAAAAGACTGCATGTGTATCAATGCGCCTCTTGTCGAGGGCACAATTGCTGCAGCTGTTGCTGCACGAGGTGGACTGGGACTTCGCCAAGTTGCTGCAGCTGCCTATCAGAGCGTGATCGATATGGCGGGTAGAGCGCGTACTGAACTTGGGCAGATCACTAGCGTGAGCCTTGACGCGAATTCGAATGTTCTTTCATCCCTTGATACATCGATGAAGTTTCGCGAAGCCGATATGGTTGTCACTGATCCTGCGGGCTTACATGCACGTCCTGCCGCTCTTCTTGTTCGTGCACTCGCATCCTTGGATGTTCAGGTTTGGATCAACGATGTTGATGCCTCGTCTGTCCTTGAAATTATGTCCTTGGGAGTGCGCCATGGTGAGCACGTCCATGTTCGCGCTCAGGGACCTGATTGCGACAAAGCGTTGGAACTCGCCCGCGATATGCTCGAGGGCGGCACGCATTGAGCAATAATCCGCTGAAAACCTTCAGGAAGCTTTAGGCTGGGTCTCGTGCACCTGAAAACCCTGTCCCTGAGAGGATTCAAATCCTTCGCCAGCGCAACGACTCTTCGCCTTGAACCGGGGATTACCTGTGTCGTCGGTCCGAATGGTTCCGGCAAATCTAATGTCGTTGACGCTCTTGCCTGGGTGATGGGGGAGCAGGGGGCAAAAACTCTGCGCGGTGCCAATATGGCGGACGTGATCTTCGCCGGCACATCTGGCCGGGCCGCATTAGGGCGTGCTCAAGTCGATCTCACCATTGACAATTCAGATGGTCTTCTCCCCATTGACTATTCCGAGGTCACCATTTCGCGCACTCTTTTTCGCGGAGGTGGAAGTGAATACGCCATCAATGGAACTCCTGCTAGGCTCTTAGATATTCAAGAGCTCCTTTCGGATACCGGTATGGGCCGACAGATGCATGTCATTGTCGGCCAAGGCCAGCTGGATACGATCTTGTCCTCGACTCCCGAGGAACGACGTGGCTTCATTGAAGAAGCAGCAGGAGTGCTCAAGCACCGCAGGCGGAAAGAGCGTGCGCTTCGAAAACTCTCAGATATGGATCAGAACCTGGTTCGTGTTCTTGATCTAACCAGTGAGATTGAACGTCAATTACGTCCGCTTGCCCGTCAGGCAAAGATTGCCCGGCGTGCGTCGATCATTCAAGCACGGGTACGTGATGCGAAGGCACGATTGCTTGCTGATGATTTGGTCATTGCTCGCGACAAGCTTCGTCGAGGTTCCGAGGACGCGGGCACACAGCATGAACGCTTAACCTCCCTTCAAGAAGAAGAGGCACGTGTACAGGCGCGTATCCGTGAATTGGAAGCAGAGGAAGCTGAGCGTCATCCGCATGCCGCGCAGGCGATGGAAGAATGGCAAGCTCTCACCGCAATCGCTGAACGCCTCAACGCGACAATGACGATTGCTCGCGAACGAGTATTGACGCATTCTCAGCCAGAGTTGGCACCGCAAAGCGAAGACCCAGCTTCTTTGGATGAGCGTGCGCAGGCAGCAAGCCACGAGGATGCGCAGATCCTTCAACGCGTGCAAAGCGCTTCAGAACGCGTTGATCAGGCGCTAAGACAGCGCGGTGAGGCTGAAAAACGTGATGACGAGGCCCAGCGTGCCCTTGCGCAAGCGAATCGTCTGCTTGCCGATTATCGCGAAGCAAGCGCGCGACTGAGTGCTGGGGTGGCCTCGGCTGCATCGCGTCTGGATGCTGCGCAATCGGAAGCGCAACGCGCGGCGCATCAACTGGATGCGGCACGAGAGCGTGAGGCTCAAGCTGCGCGCGAGGCCGAAGCCTATTCAGAAAGCGATCCCCAAAACGATTCAACTGCTGCGAAAGCCCTGAATATCGCGCAAACGAAGCGGGAAGAGGCGCGCGAAAAAGTTGATGAGCTTCTGGCGCGCGAGCGCGATGCTCGGGCAGAACGCGCACGCTGGGAAGCGCGCCGCGATGCGCTCGCCCAAACGCTCACTCCAAGTGATGGCACTGCCTCGTATATGAATGCTCCCGGTGCGAAGGGTGATCTACCCAGCGCACTCCACATCCGTGCTGGCTATGAAAACGCAATCGCCAAATTGCTTTCTCCTTTTGCCGATGCCCTGGTCATCGATACCCCAGAACATGCGTGGGAAACCGCTGCTGATGCGCGTCATAAGGCTCAGGGACAAGTGCGTCTTCTTGTCGACGATGCATCGAATGCTCAAAAAACGCCGAAACTTGATGGCCTTGCAGGTGCATGGGCAAAGGACCTTGTCACCTCGACGGCATTCGATGGACTTGTCGATGCGCTTCTCGTGGGTTCATGGGTGTGTGAGACTTTGGAGGAAGCTCGTCAAGCATTGACGTACCCAGAAATCGAACGCGTTGCCACGACCCAAGGAGATGTACTCTCACGAACATCCATGTTGGTCGCAGGTGAAGAAAGTGCCTCACCACTTGCGCTCCGTGCGCAATATGAGGAAGCAGCGGCAGCCGCAAGCGCAGCTATGGAGGAAGAGCGCCGAGTCCAAGAAGAACTGACACGTGCCAACGCAGCGCTTGACCTGGCAGTTCGCGGCGCGAATCAAGCTCTGAAGACACTTCGTGAAGAAGACGCACGTCAAGCAAAGATTGCTCAGGAAGCTGCGCGTGTTCACAGTGCTCTTCGTGCTGCCCATGCTGAGACGACTCGCGCTGAGGAAACCCTCAAACGAGCGCAAGAACAGTTAGAACAGGCGCGCGAATCTCATGAAAATGCTCAGGAGCGCCTGAAAAATGCAGCTCTCGAAGCACCCGATGTTGATCTCGAGGCCGCCAGCCGTCACGCAGAAGAGTGTGCGGCAGCCGCACGTGCAGCCCGCGACGAAGAAACCCAGGCGCGCTTGGCTTTACGAGCTGCAGAAGAAGAGTCACGAGGCGCCGCTTCCAGGGCGCGAAACCTTCGCCAAGCCGCCGCGCGAAGTCGTGAAGAACGCATTGCTTATCAGCGGCGAGAAGAACGCCGTCGGCGTGAACTGGCGCGCGCTCAAGGAGTCTTGGAAGAAGCGCAGAAAGGTTATGCTCGCGCTCAGAGCGCAGTTGCCTCAGCAAAAGCGCGCCGTGATGCGATTGAAGAATCGCGAAAGGCCGATTCAGAGAAACTTACTGCTGTACGTCGAGAACTTGATGATGTGCGTTCGCAAATTTCGCAGCTTACTTTAGCCTCGCAGCAAGCTGAGATTCTGCGTGCAGAATTGCGCATGCGGGTCGAACAACTAGAGACGCGTGCCATGGAGGAGCTCTCTTTAGAAGGCGATGAACTGATTGAGCACTACGGTCCGCACAATCTTGTTCCTGTTTTGAGTGAAGAATCCGCAGAATCAGATGTCGAGGCAGAAGACGATGCTGATATCCCTGCTCGACCCTATGTTCGTGAAGAGCAGGTTCGTACCCTTGATCAAGCACTGAAAGAGCTTGAAAAACTTGGGCGCGTCAATCCGCTGGCCTTGGAAGAACATACAGCGCTTGCCAAACGTCATGAGTTTTTAGTTGCCCAGGTACAGGATCTGAAGAAATCTAAGTCTGATCTGTTGACGATCATCGACGATGTTGATCGCTTGGTCCAGGAAGCATTTGAGGAAGCATGGGCGGACACCGCGCGCCACTTTGAGCATGTTTTTAGTGTTCTTTTCCCCGGGGGAGAGGGACGTCTGGTTTTGACCGATCCTGATTCCATGCTTGATACGGGGATCGAGATTGAGGCGCGACCTGCTGGGAAGAAAGTCAAACGGCTCTCTTTGCTTTCGGGTGGAGAACGGTCCCTGGCGGCTTTGGCATTCTTGGTTGCAATCTTTAAAGCTCGTCCTTCTCCCTTCTACGTGATGGATGAGGTCGAAGCGGCTTTGGATGACATCAATTTGTCGCGTCTGCTGGAAATATTTAAAGAACTTCGCGCGACTTCGCAGCTGATTGTCATCACTCACCAAAAACGTACGATGGAGATTGCGGATGCACTCTATGGTGTGACGATGAGAGATGGCGTGACGCGTGTGGTTTCTCAGCGCCTCAATGATTGAAACGAATAAACCGTGTCCACTTGGCACAGCCGCGTGTGGGATGGGAAAGTTAAGGCATGATTGAAGGAATTGCGGTCTACATCGTCACGATGATCGTCATGCTTGCCATCGCCTCGGCAGTCATTTTAGGTTTTGCATTGCACCGGCGAAGTGCTGATCAGTGGAGAGACCATCTGCGCAATCAGTCCGGGCAAGAGGTCCCCACCCAGATCCCGCAAATTAGTGTTCGTGAAGAGAACATGAACGCTGTCCTTGAATCCTCAAAGGGCTCTCGTGGGTACATGGTGGCGGATGGCCTTCCAGGTTTCGAAGCCGTTGAAGCAATGACTGAGCGCATTGAAGATATCGCTACCAGGCGTGGGGCACACGCGAAGCCCGCCCCAACTGAGGCCGATACCTCGAAAGATGCATAAGAGAAGCGCACTAAGGGAAGATTGACCTATGCAGGCTGTCATGGACTTTATTCATAACCCCGTGGCCCCCATCATTTTGATGGGCGTCATTGTCGTTCTCGTCGCGGCTGTTTCGTTTGTCGTGCGTTCGCTCAAGTCGTCACGCACACAAACTGAAGTGCCCCCATCGACCTCCGTTGTCCCCGAGGCTTCGCTTCCGCAAGCTCAGGAAAGTGAAGCCGAAGGCGCGCAGCGTTCCCGAGATGGTCCTACAGCGCAAACTGCTGACCACTCCGAGGCTGGCGCCCCTCATGCCGAGCAAGTCTCTTTGCAGGAGGAAACCCCGGCCTCGGGAATTGAAGAGGCACGCCCGGAAACCACTTCTGTTGAGGTCCCCGAATCCATTCCTTCACGAATGGGACGTCTTCGTGCACGCTTGGCACGCTCGGGAGCTTTGGGTAAATCCCTTCTTTCTTTGCTCTCTCGCGGCGATCTATCAGCTGCGGATTGGGAAGAGATGGAAGATTCTCTTCTGGTCGCAGATTTGGGCTTGGAAGCAACCGATGAGTTGATGGAAGCCCTTCGCACACGAGTGAAGGTTGAGAACACTTCAGATCCGCAGGTTGTGCGAGCTCTTTTGCGCGAAGAACTGCTCAAGCTTGTTGATCCCGATATGGATCGCTCTGTGAACTTAGCGGTTCGAGATGTTGACGGCGTTCAGGTCCCCGCGACTATCTTGATGGTTGGCGTGAACGGAACTGGAAAGACGACAACCACTGGAAAAATGGCACGTATTTTCCGTGCCGAAGGACACGAGGTTCTGCTGGGGGCGGCGGATACTTTCCGCGCTGCTGCCGCTGAACAGCTTGAGACTTGGGGAAGTCGCGTTGGCGTTGATGTTGTCCGTTCTGATCGTGAGGGTGCTGACCCGGCCTCCGTTGCATTTGAATCGGTTGAAGAAGGCATTCGACGGGGCTGTGATGTCGTCATGGTCGATACCGCGGGCCGACTTCAAACAAAGTCTGCGCTCATGGACGAGCTGGGTAAGGTCAAGCGCGTGATGGAAAAGCGTGCACCAGTCAGCGAAGTCCTTCTGGTTCTGGACGCTACGACCGGTCAAAACGGTCTTCGACAGGCCGAAGTTTTCGCTGAGGTCGCTGGAGTAACAGGTATTGTGCTGTCCAAGCTGGATGGCTCAGCTAAGGGCGGAATTGTTGTTTCAGTCCAGCGAACATTGGGTGTCCCCGTCAAGTTTGTGGGACTTGGAGAAGGTCCGGACGACCTTGCCCCCTTTGATCCGCAGTCCTTTGTTGATGCAATCGTGGGCTAAAACCCACTACTCTTAACATTTAGTTATTTAGAAATTGTGCTCGTGAGGAGTAGTCACTGTGGCTTTCTCGGATCTTTCTGATCGTTTGACCGCTTCTTTTAAGAGGCTCCGTTCGCGCGGAGTTTTGACGGAATCTGATGTCGATCAGACTATTAGCGAGATTCGTCGTGCCCTGATCGATGCCGACGTTGCCCTTCCTGTCGTTCGCCAGTTCACCACTCAGGTTCGCGAGAAGGCGTATGGAGCGGCTCGTTCCCGCGCGCTTAACCCCGGCCAGCAGGTTGTCCGCATTGTTCACGATGAACTTGTTGAGATCCTGGGTGGCGAAACCCGAGAGCTGCATTTTGCCCAGCGAGGCCCAACAGTTTTCATGCTCGCAGGTCTGCAGGGTGCAGGTAAGACGACTTTGGCCGGAAAGCTTGGAAAGTGGCTGC
>ERZ773037.1842-NODE-1842-length-10797-cov-15.304226_pt1 | contig 10797 bp, 10 predicted proteins | sample MGYA00511466_ERZ773037 | MGnify/ENA primary metagenome ERZ773037 (study PRJEB29015, sample SAMEA2738146) | human oral metagenome | biome: human oral; feature: human-associated habitat; material: saliva | place: China | collected 2202 ...
CAGCAAGTGAGCAATCATTTGCTGCTTTTTCATTTACTTTCTTGCAAATATCAATACAAAGAGTTATATTTGGAAAACGAAAAGGAGAGTAATATATGATTAAATTCATAGAAAAAACAAGAGAAGAACTTATCGCAGGTTTCAAGCGTGCCATTGAGCGGAAACGAGAATTTGAGGAGCAAGCCCAAAAAGAGTTTGTAGATATACGTAAGCGTGGAGCAGCTGTGAAAAGAGCATTATGAAACCCCTTGACAACCCCCAAGCCTAAAACACCATTGGTATTTACCATCGGCACCACTCGTGCTAAGCATAAACACTTGATGTGATAGGAATTAACACATCAAAAAAAAGATGGTAGGAATGATTGCTATTCCCATTAATTATTAATATGCTGAGGAGCGAAATTGGAGACAAAGCATTGCAAAGTCCATGCCAAAGTTGTCGTAAAAGAGACGGCTACGGAAGTAGGACTTGTAGGGCACGGGTGTCGGATCCGTGGGGCACGGATTGTACTTCCGTGCCCCACGAAAGTACATTTCGTCGATGTTAACAATTACGCTCCAAAGATTAACAATCTTTTATCAATGGGATTTTATAAGAAAGTCAAAATGAATGTGAACGGTAAATGGTATGCAAAGTCCGTTCTAGTAATGAGTCCAGTTTCAACCGAGCAGGTTGCAAAACGTATTGCCACCGAGTCGACAGTTAGCCCAGCCGATGTGCGCGCTGTGTTGACAGCTTTGGGCGGTGTGATGGATGATTATATGTCGCAGGGGCGCTCAGTGAAACTTGATGGTGTAGGCTCGTTTTATTTTACAGCTGTGACAAGTAAAAACGGCGTAGACAAACCTGAAGATGTAAACGAAACCCTGATTCGTGGTGTGCGTGTCCGCTTTATTCCTGAACCCCGCTATCGTGGTTCTGGTAAGGGTCGCGTTTCCACTCGTGGCTTGTCAGATGTGGATATTGAGTGGGAAGAGTGGAAAGGAAAAGAGAAAGAAAGCCTCACCCCCGACCCCTCTCCAAAAGGAGAGGGGAGTAAGGAGGGAGAAGGACCTGTGGTAAGATAGAAAAAGGCAAGTAGAGGGTGAGGCAAAATGTATTTGCATTTTTCTTCACCCTCATTCCTTTGTTTCGTCCCATTTATCTGTTTCATAAATCCTAATTGTCCTTTTGACTAGAAAGGACTCTCATTTATTAAAGGGAAAACACACTACTGCTATGCGAATTAAGCAAGAATAGTAATACATAGATCAGTTAAAACGCATCGTGATTAATTGTTTTTAACACAATCGTAATTGTCTTTTCTTTAGGTTAAGTTTGTGACTTTCGTTTATTTTTATTTACTTTGCAACTCATTGAATTAGTAACTAAAAACAAACGTCATGGTAAATACCGCAGAGGCACAATATGTGTGTGGACTGAAGAAAGAGGACTTCCAGACCACTATTGATGGAAAGAAAACAGACCTCTATATCCTTAAGAACGCAAAAGGAAACGAAGTGGCAATCACAAACTATGGTGGTGCTATTGTCGCAATAATGGTTCCCGACAGAAATGGGAACCTATCCAATGTTATTCAAGGGCATGATAACATTCAAGACGTTATCAATTCTCCCGAACCTTACCTATCAACTCTTATTGGACGATATGGCAATCGCATTGCAAAAGGAAGATTCCAACTCAATGGCAAGGAATATAAACTTGCCATTAACAATGGTCCTAACTCGCTGCATGGAGGCAAACAGGGATTCAATGCAAAGGTGTGGGATGCAACACAGGTAAACGAACACGCTGTTGTATTGAAATATACATCCTCTTATGGAGAAGAGGGTTTCACGGGTGAGGTCGAAGTGTGGGTTGCCTATTCATTTACAAACGATAACGAGCTAGTTATCAAATACCTCGCTAAGTCAAATAAGAAGACTATCATCAACCTTACTAGTCATGGATTCTTCTCTCTGGCTGGTATTGCTAACCCAACACCCACTATCAATGACCTAGAATGTCAAATTAATGCTGATTTCTACTTGCCTATTGACGAGACTTCTATACCAACAGGTGAGATAAGAAAGGTAGCAGATACGCCTTTTGACTTCCGTCAGATGAAACCCGTTGGACGAGATATTGATGCTGACAACGAGCAGATTAAGAATGGAGCAGGTTATGACCATTGTTTCGTTCTGAACAAGAGGGAAGAGGGAGAACTATCGTTTGCTGCACGAATCAAAGAGCCTCATAGCGGTAGAACAATGGAAGTTTATACAACAGAACCAGGCGTTCAGGTGTACACAGATAACTGGGCAGATGGATACAAAGGACAGCATGGAGCAACCTTCCCACGCCGTAGTGCTATCTGTTTTGAGGCTCAACACTTCCCTGATAGCCCTAACCATCCTTATTTTCCATCAGTTATCTTGGAGCCATGTAAGGATTACACGCAGAAAACAATCTATAAGTTTGGAGTGGAGGAATAACCATCTTATGAATTAATAAACAAAAAAATAAACTAGACACAATGGAAAATCAAACAAAGAAGAAAGGAACTCTAGTGGCAATCATCACTATGATGTTCCTATTCGCAATGATCTCTTTCGTCACCAACATGGCGGCACCTTTTGGCACAATCTGGAAACAACACTATGATTGGGCAGGTATGATGGGCAACATGATGAACTTTGCGGCATACCTATTCATGGGCATCCCTGCTGGTATGATGATTACTAAATACGGATACAAGAAGACTGCTCTTGTTGCCTTAGCATTGGGCTTTGTAGGTATTGGAGTACAATACGTTTCAAGTACTATGGATGGTAATTCTATCAGTACATACGTCGTTTACCTACTTGGAGCATTCATTTGCGGATTCTGTGTATGTATTCTTAATACTGTTGTCAATCCGATGCTTAACCTGCTCGGAGGCGGTGGTAATCGTGGTAACCAGCTCATTCAAACTGGTGGATCATTGAACTCTCTCGCAGCAACATTAACCCCTATGCTTGCGGGCTCAATGATTGGTGAGATTACAAAAGACACATCTCTGCAAGTAGTAACACCATTACTTCTTATCGCATTAGGTATCTTTGCAGCTTCATTTGTTATCGTCTGGTTCACCCAACTAACCGAGCCTGAAACAGAGCATGCAGATGTCATTGGTGGTGTTAAGGGTGCTTTGGCTTATCGCCAACTTGTTTTAGGAATTATTGCCATCTTCTTCTATGTTGGTGTAGAGGTGGGTATTCCTGGACAACTCTTATTCTATCTGAGTGAGCCAGTATCTGAAGGCGGTGTTCTTGGTAGTGCGGCTGTAGCTGGTCTCATTGCTGGTATATATTGGTTATTAATGCTTGTTGGTCGTTTTGTAAGTGCTTTCATCAGCGGTAAAGTTTCTTCTCGCACACAGTTAACAGTAACATCTGTAGTGGCTATTGCCCTCCTTTTAATTGCAATATTCACACCTGAAGCTAGCAAGATGAACCTTACAGTACCTAACCTTGCCGAGAGTACATTGATACATGCAGAAGTTCCAACAAAGGTATTGTTCATCATCTTGTGTGGAATTTGTACATCCGTAATGTGGGGCGTAATATTCAACCTCGCAACAGAGGGACTTGGGAAATACACAGCAACAGCCTCTGGTTTGTTCATGACTATGGTAGTCGGTGGTGGTGTCATGCCATTGATTCAGAACCTCATGGCAACTAAGATTGGTGATATTCAGAGCTATTGGCTAATCGTCGCAATGTTAGCTTATATCCTCTTCTTCGCTTTGATTGGCTCTCGCCCAGCTAAGAAAGCATAAAAAGAATACCCTTTCTAATAGCAGATAATTCCTTTTGAATTGTCTGCTATTATAACATAAATGTAAAATAAAAACCCTAACAATCATTTTAAAATATACTAACTAACATGGACATAGAATTTGTAAGAAGTCGTTTCATTAAACATTTTGACGGCAAAACTGGTAACATTTATTTTTCACCAGGACGTATTAATCTCATTGGTGAACATACAGATTATAATGGAGGTTTCGTATTCCCTGGTGCCGTAGATAAGGGTATCATGGCAGAAGTAAGACCTAACGGAACAGATACTATAATGTGTTACTCTATCGACTTGAAAGACCGAGTTGAATTTAAGGTAGACGATCCAAAAGGTCCACGCGCTACATGGGCACGATTCATCTATGGCATGGTTCAGGAGTTTAAAGCACTTGGTGTTGATGTAAAAGGATTTAATATTGCCTTTGCTGGTGACGTTCCTCTCGGTGCTGGTATGAGCTCTTCTGCTGCTATGGAAAGTTGTTTTGGCTGTGCTCTGAATGATTTGTTTGCTGACAACAAGGTTTCTAAATGGGATATTGCATTGGCAGGTCAGGCTACAGAACATAAATATATCGGTGTTAACTGTGGTATTATGGATCAATTTGCAAGCGTCTTTGGCAAAGAAGGAAAGCTCATGCGCCTTGATTGTAGGAGTCGTGAATTTGAGTACTTCCCATTTGATCCACAAGGTTACAAATTGGTTCTTGTAAACTCAAAGGTTAAACATGAGTTGGCAGGAAGTCCTTATAATGATCGTCGTAAGAGCTGTGAGAATATTGTTGCAGCACTTGGTAAGCACTTCCCTAATAAGAAGTTCGAGACATTGCGAGATGCTAATTGGGAAGAACTAGAGGCTGTAAAAGCAGAAGTTAGTGCCGAGGACTATCAGCGCGCACATTTCGTACTGGGCGAGAAAGATCGTGTACTTGCTGTTTGCGATGCTCTCGTCGCCAGTGACTATGAGACAGTTGGACAGAAGATGTACGAGACGCACTATGGTTTAAGCAAGGAGTATGAGGTTAGTTGTGAGGAACTTGATTATCTCAACGATGTTGCTAAAGAGAATGGTGTTACTGGTTCTCGTATTATGGGAGGCGGTTTCGGTGGTTGTACTATTAACCTCGTAAAAGACGACTTGTACGAGACATTCATCAAGAATGTAACCGAAAAGTTCAATGCAAAATATGGACACGAACCAGAGATCTATCCTGTAATCATCAGCGAAGGTTCTCATAAGGTTTGTTAACTCTGATAGTTATAATTCAAAAGTATAAGCCATAAGCTCATAAAGACTTATGGCTTTTTACTTTGAGAAAGTCAAAATAAACGGATAAAAAACGTGATTATAATCATAAAAATTAGTATTTTTACATCTCTATTATAAATGTCTACAACATGAATGAATATTACCAAGGAGAACCCAAACTATTAGTCTCCGTGGATTGTATAGTCCTAGGATTTGAAAACAAAAAGCTTAAACTACTTGTCGGTAAGCGTAAAGTAGAACCAGAAAGTGGCAGATTGTCTTTGTATGGAGGATTTGTAAAAGAAGACGAGAGCTTGAAAGAGGCTGCTAATCGTGTATTATATCAATGCACAGGTATTAAGAATCCCTACATGAGACAAGTAGGTGCTTTTGGTGAAATAGATCGTGATCCAGGTGATAGAGTAATCTCCATCGCCTATTGTGCACTCATCAATGCAACAGATTATAACAATCAAGCTATGGAGGAAAATGACCTACAATGGCTTGAATTAGACCATCTAGAAGAACTATATGGCGATCATCAGAAAATGGTACAACTAGCTTTGGAACAATTACGCAAGCTCCTCAACAATGCTCCTATTAGCTTTAGTCTGCTGCCCAAACTATTTACTTTGACCCAATTGCAACATGTTCATGAAGCGATCTTAGGTACAGAGGTTGATAAACGTAACTTTAGGAAACGCATTAAACAAGTTGATTTTATAGAGCAAACGAGTCTTATAGATAAAGTAACTAGTAAAAGAGGAGCCCTTCTATATCGCTTCAACAAGCAAGCATATAAGGATTGTTCTGTTTATAAACTATAAGTATGCTGAAAAGTAGAATAACTCTATTATGATCTTAAAATACTATTAGCAGCATCTAAAAACATTTTTATAAAAATGTAAGTTTATTATTTTGAGGTCTCCACATTTATCTCTATATTTGCATTATCAAATTTAAATCCAATCTATATGAATGACAAGGAACTGATGAACCGCGCAGCGGACAACATTAGAATTCTAGCAGTCTCAATGGTAGAGAAAGCCAAGTCTGGACACCCTGGAGGTGCTATGGGCGGAGCAGACTTTATCAACGTTCTTTTCTCTGAGTTTCTCGTTTATGACCCAGACCAGCCAGAATGGACTGGACGCGATCGTTTCTATCTTGATCCTGGACATATGTCGCCCATGCTTTATGCAGCACTGACACTTCAAAGAAAGTTCACAATCGATGATATCAAACAATTTCGTCAATGGGGGTCAATTACCCCTGGACATCCTGAACGCGACCTAGCACATGGCATAGAAAACTCATCTGGTCCTTTAGGGCAAGGACATGCCTACGCAGCTGGTGCAGCGATTGCAGAGAAATTCCTTGAGGCTCGCCTCGGCCATACTATGATGCAACACAAAATATATGCTTACATCTCTGATGGTGGAGTACAAGAAGGCATCAGTAGTGAAGTCGGAAGATTGGCAGGAAACCTAGGTCTTAATAACCTCATCATGTTCTATGATGCTAACGACATTCAACTTTCTACAGAATGCGGAGCCGTTATGTGTGAAGATACTGCAATGAAGTATCAGGCATGGGGATGGAATGTCATAAAGATAGATGGTAATGATTCAGAAGCTATCCGTGCTGCACTTCATACTGCAAATAAGGAGGAGTTACGCCCAACCCTTATTATTGGTGAAACAATAATGGGCAAAGGTGCTTTGCAAGCTGATGGCAGTAGCTACGAACATAACATAAAGACTCATGGAGCACCACTTGGTGGTGAAGCCTATACGAACACTATTAAGCATCTCGGTGGAGACCTCAATGATCCATTCAAGATATTCCCAGAAGTACAAAAATTATACGATAATCGCAATGCTGAATTAAGGAAGATTGTAGCAAAGAGACACGCTGATGAGGCTGAGTGGAAGAAACATAATCCATCAAAGGCTGAGCAGATGCAACAGTGGTTCTCAGGTAAGGCTCCTAAAATAGATTGGAGTGGTTTAGTTCAAAGACGTGATATTCCGACACGCAATGGTTCTGCAGCATGTCTTGGAGTAATTGCAGAGCAAGTACCTAATATGGTAGTATCTTCTGCAGACCTCAGTAACTCTGATAAGACAGATGGATTCCTAAACAAGACTCATTCATTTACTCGTGGCGATTTCAGTGGTGCTTTCTTCCAAGCTGGCGTAAGTGAATTAGCTATGGCATGTATGTGTATCGGTATGATGTTACATGGTGGTGTTATCACTGCAATGGGAACATTCTTCGTTTTCTCAGACTATATGAAGCCTGCTATTCGTATGGCTGCACTCATGCAAGTACCTGTAAAATTCGTATGGAGTCACGATGCTTTCCGCGTTGGTGAAGATGGACCTACGCATGAGCCAGTAGAGCAGGAAGCACAGATTCGCTTGATGGAGAAGTTACAGAACCATGCTGGTCAAGATTCTGTACGCGTTCTTCGTCCAGCCGATAGTGATGCTGCAACCATCTGTTGGCAGATGGCTATGGAGAATATGGATACGCCTACGGCACTTATCTTCTCACGTCAGAATGTAAAGAGCTTACCAGAAGGAACTAATTATGAGGAAACTCGGAGGGGTGCATACATAGTCAAAGGATCAGACGAAGACTACGATGTTATCCTTGTTGCAAGTGGTTCGGAAGTATCGACCTGCGTCGAAGGAGCAGAATTACTACGCAATGATGGAATAAAAGTCCGTGTGGTTAGTGCTCCTTCAGAAGGACTTTTCCGCCGTCAAAGCAAAGAGTATCAAGAAGCTATTTTACCCCAATATGCAAAGATTTTCGGTCTAACTGCAGGTTTACCTGTTACCCTTGAAGGTCTCGTTGGAGCAAATGGTAAAGTCTTCGGACTCAATAGCTTTGGATTCTCTGCACCCTATAAAGTACTGGATGAGAAACTCGGTTTTACCCCAGAGAATCTATACAAACAAGTCAAAGAATATCTAGCACAATAGTTTAACTTGAACCACCTGTCCCCAAGACAGGCTGGTTCGTAAAACCTAAACAGCTTATGGAAATTAAAAAAGTAGGAATAGCTTGCGACCACGCAGGCTTCCCATTGAAGCAATTTGTTATCCAATATTTGGAACAACACAAGTATGCATATAAGGACTTTGGTTGTAATAGTGATTTAAGCTGTGATTATCCAGATTACGCCCATCAATTAGCAGAGGCCATTGAAAATGGTGAAGTCTATCCAGGTATTGCTATCTGTGGGAGTGGAGAAGGTATGGCAATGACACTAAACAAGCATCAAGGTATACGAGCAGGATTAGTTTGGAACAAGGATGTTGCAGAGTTAACACGCCAACACAATGATGCAAATGTAGTTGTCCTTCCTGGTCGCTTCATTGATAATAAAACAGCGGAGAAGATTCTTGATGAGTTCTTTAAAGCAAGTTTTGAAGGTGGTAGACATGAACGCCGAGTAAAGAAAATAGCAATTCTATAAGACTTAAAAAGAATAGAATATATCTTTTGAACTACCCTTAAAGGGATACAATTACGACCATGGTAGATTTATCATGGGTGGGATTAAATCTTTATATCAAGGATAACTAGCACTGAAGTCAAAATAGTAACGCTAGTCAGTAAAGAAGGAGAAAGTAATCATAAAGTATAAAGAAGGTGTCTGGAATTATAATCTAGACACCTTTTCGTATAATTAATAACTATTTTTCTTCTTTTCCAATAGGGAATGTTTCTTCTTCAGGCAAGTGGAAACGATAACTACGATTGAACACTTCTCCCACCTTATTAATCTCGAGGAAAGTTGTTCCTCCACCTCCGAAAGACCCCGAGAGATAGGCTATATTATCTTCCAAATCAATGTATCCCTTTTGACGTAGCATTCTTAAAGCTGCAATAAACATCTCTTGGCTAGATTTATGTTGCTGTTGGTGAATGGCAATAACACCATAACTAAGGTTCAACCAACGCTGTACCTTCTCCTTATAACAAATAGCTAATACAGGATTAGGACCACGGAAAGCTGCAAGGTTACGAGCAGTCAAACCAGTCTCACTATCAGTTACAATACCTTTCACTCCCAACTGCTCTGTCGCCTCAATAGCACTTCTAGACAGAAATTCACGCTGGTCATTAAGGTTTGTCATAGGAACGTTTATATGTCCACGCTGGTGTGCATCAGCTTCAGCAGCTTCAGCTATACGAGCCATAGTCTGTACAGCCTCAACAGGATACTTACCACTAGCTGTTTCACCACTTAACATCAATGCATCTGTGTGGCTATAGATAGCATTGGCAATATCTGTCACCTCTGCACGGGTAGGTCGTGGGTTGTTAATCATGGTGTGTAGCATCTGCGTAGCCACAATCACAGGTTTCTTTTTCAAAATACACTTGTTGATGATACTACGTTGAATACCAGGAATTTGTTCAATTGGCACTTCAATACCTAAATCACCACGTGCAATCATAATACCATAAGAGGCATCGATTATTTCATCAATATTATCAACTCCCTCTTGATTCTCAATCTTCGAGATGATTTTAATATCCGAGTTATGCTCATCAAGTATCTTTTGAACTTCCAATACATCAGCAGCGGAACGCACAAAAGAGTGTGCAATAAAGTCAATATCCTCCTCTATTGCCAAAAGAATATTTCGCTTATCTTTCTCTGTTAAAGCCGGTAACTCAATATGCTCACCAGGTACATTTACGCTCTTATGTGATCCTAAATCACCTTCGTTTTGTACCTGTGCAACCAACATAGGACCAGAACTCTCGACAACTAACATATCCAAAGCACCATCATCAAAAAGCACATGATCACCAACTTTTACATCACGAGCAAAGTCTGGATAAGAAACGTTTATGATATCTTTCGTTGTATCGACTTCTGGGCGACCAAAGATCTTCACCATATCACCTACTTTATAATGAATAGGATTATCTGTCCCAGTTGTCCTTACTTCTGGACCTTTTGTATCTATCAGGAGAGCGAGGTGTGGAGACACTGTACGTGTGTTACGAATAATCTCACGAATCCCTTCAGGAGTTGCATGAGCTGTATTCATACGAACAACATTCATACCTGCAAAGAAAAGTTTTCTAAGGAAGTCAACATCACAACGTCTGTCACTAATTGAACATACTATCTTTGTTTGTTTCATAATTTGAGTGTTATTGTTTAATTCGACATAGCTGAAAATATAATGTATAAGAGTGAAGATAAGATCAAAATACCAACAAACAAAATTGTAAAAACGACTATTGTTGTCTTCCCTACTCCACTTATAGACTTACAGTTTTTCGTCTGTAATATTGCTTTATTTGCGACATTATCCATGAAAACAGACGACGAATCCTGCACAACTTGTGCATTTGAAGCACCTTGTACGAACTGTTCTGTATTAGGAGTAGCAACAACCATATTCTCTCCACAATAAGGACAATTACACTTCAAAGTCTTTCCTCCGTCTGATGTTATCACGAAAGAACGATGACAATGTTTACAAATAATTTGAAATTGCATTCTCTACTTACCTCCTTTCATTCGTTTTATCTAACGTCATCAATAAGGACATGTCCATCTGTTACCTGAACTTTAATCTTTCTAAACACCGTTATACCATGCTCTGATAAGCGAACTTTATACCAGTCATCATCTAATGGTGTAATTTGTAGATTACGACGCAATTCATCGAAGTCGTACTCATTATT
>ERZ773037.1849-NODE-1849-length-10786-cov-27.684932_pt1 | contig 10786 bp, 8 predicted proteins | sample MGYA00511466_ERZ773037 | MGnify/ENA primary metagenome ERZ773037 (study PRJEB29015, sample SAMEA2738146) | human oral metagenome | biome: human oral; feature: human-associated habitat; material: saliva | place: China | collected 2202 ...
TAATCAGCCAGCTTAGGCCCATCTCATCGCCATATCCAAACTGGTAGCTGAGAAATCCGAAATTCCCCCAATTGTAGCTTAAAATATGCTCCGAAAATGACGAATCTAAATACTCTATTCCAAGTTCGGATTTTAATCTTTCGATTTCAGACTGCGGAATTTCTTTTTTGCTAAGGACAATTCCGTCTGTTAATTCAGCATCAAGCCCCTCAGTTTCTTCCGTTATCGAAGATATTATTTCATCGATTGTTAATAGTTGCATCTGTGGTTCCTTTCTGTGCTTTTATGAACTTTTCCATGTTCTCGTATTACTTTCGCCATGTTCATGAAAGGTGCAATGCTCGTGCTTATATCAATGAATCAAGTATAGCGGATTACATAATTTCATTCATATTGGAGACTAGCGCCCTTTCATCATCATCCCCTCCGTAAAGGAAAAATGTAATTGTATCCCCCATATGGTAACCGAAGTTCTGGTCGGGTTCGTTAAGTAATGTGCCAATGAAATACTTATCTCCTAGACCGGTGATTCTGACCCAGCAACCTTCTGGCTTTAATCCGTCTTTAACAGTAAGCACCATTACGTCGTCTGGATAAAACTCGTGTCTAAACTCGTCTATAAACTCGAATGCGCGAGAAACTTCAACTTCATAACCAGCATCATAACGGTCCAAATTTTCAAGCTTGTGCATAAAGTTATCCTTTATCGGATCATCGTCATACCCAACAAACATAAACTCTTCCTCTGCAACTGCATTAATACGCACAATTCCTCTCATGTCCTCTGGAGACTTTGCAAAAGTGAATGTGTCCGTATCAACTTCTTTTGCACAGCATAGAATCTCTAAAGTAAGACCTGCCGTTCTATCACAATATCCGTATGCAAGAACACTGTCGGCATCCTTAAAGCTGGGGAATTGCTCAGCCACTGCTTTTACTGCTTCGCTTATAGGAAAAATACAGAAGTTGTGATATACGGATCTAAATCCTTTTTCTGAGTATTTCATGGTGGTGCTGCTCCTTATAGGTTTCCAGATATGTTTCTAGCTTATATAATACAGCATTTGACAAGGGCTTTTTATCGTTTTATGTATTATTGATTGTATTTGGGTTGTATTTTTGGTTTAGTGGTAAGGAATAGATGCTGTATGATATTTGTATCTTTAACTCGTATGTGCTAGTGTATTTTTGTCATTCATGATGAAACCTCCTTTGTTATATGATGTGGTTGGCGAACCAGCATTATGATAACAGGGGAGGTTTTTTCTTGAGGGTAAAACTGTCTTGATTATACCGGTATATTAGGTGGATTATCGATTTACATCGCTATCGCTCGGCGAATCCTCTGCTAAGGCAGAGCCAACTAGGGAATCATAATTTGCAGCGCGTTGCAAATTATGATATATTGTTTTTCATTACGAATGAAAGGAGCACTATAATATGACAAAAAAATATAAATTGGCTTCCTTCTTCGCTGGGGTTGGAGGTATAGACCTTGGATTTGAAGAAACTGGTCGTGTTCAGACCGTCTATGCCAATGAAGTTGACAGTTATCCAGCACGAACTTTTGAATTAAATTTCCCTATAAAAGTAGATTGCAGAGATATTCAAACAGTCGAGCCTGATGAGGTACCAGATATCGATATTTGTGCAGGTGGCTTCCCCTGTCAGGCTTTCTCTATCGCAGGTTATCGCAAAGGATTCAAAGATCCAAAAGGTAGAGGAACACTATTTTTTGAACTCATGCGAATTATCTCTGATAAAAGCCCTAGAGTGTTATTCTTTGAAAATGTGAAAAATCTTGTGGGACACGATAACGGAAACACATTCCGTGTAATACTTGATTCTCTAAAACAAGAAGGATATTACTATCGCTATCAAGTCATGAATGCAATGACTTCAGGAAATACCCCGCAAAATCGCGAGCGTATATATATCGTTGGATTCAAAAATGAAGAAGATTATAAGAAATTCGCCTTCCCCGATCCTATTCCTCTTACTACAAGTTTATCTGATATCATTGATTTCAAAAATAAAGTTGATGATAAATATTACTACACAGAGGGCAAATACAAGGGTAATATCTATCATGAACTTGTAAACTCGATGACAGACCCTAATACAACATATCAGTGGCGCAGGCAATATGTGCGTAAAAACAAAAAGAATGTAGTTCCTACATTAACTGCCAATATGGGGAGTGGTGGTCACAACGTCCCCCTTATATTAACAAAATATGGCATTCGAAAACTAACACCGCATGAATGTTTTAATGCCCAAGGCTTTCCAAAAACTTTTAACCTTCCGAATCAGGCTGAATCTAGACTTTATAAACAAGCTGGAAACTCAGTATGTGTTGAAGTAATTCGTAGAATTGCCGATAACATTATAAAAGCAATAGATTAACAAGAGAACGACCTTATAGCTACACAAGGTCGTTCTCTTCATCTTCTGCTTCAATATCTTTAAGTCCATAAAATCTTTCGTACGTTCCAAGTTCACAAAAATCAACTTTATACTTATATTCTTCAATCTTCGTAAACATCACACTATCTATGTTGAATACACGTAACATATCGTAAGTAACTAATGTACCTTCATCTAGTTCAAATACATCTCTCAAAAGCCATTTCCCAAGTGAACAATTGGGATTGCTCTGTATTGCTTTACCATCTTGCTGACAAACCTTAGCCTTTATCCATTGCCCGTCGGGCAGCATGAGATCAAAATTTTCATTGCGTGGTGGGAAAAAATCTTTTCTGCGTCTATCAACTGCAGGATAAGGTATATAAAGCTCATTAGAATCTCTTTGCGTGGCTCTATAAACCTCTCTGTCACCATTCTCATTTGTTCTATATGATTTTCTATCACTGTTCCACTGATTCAGACCACTATGCTTTGCAACATATTTTATTCCATTACTTTTTGTAGAATATAATCTCAAACAAAGTTGGTCTTCCCTAGATATTGGTTCCTGTGCTGGTACAGCGATACCATGTTCAATCAATTTGGATAATACCTCGTATGGGTCATCAAATATTTCAACTTCAAATTCGTCCAAAGGTTCCATGTCATCAAAAATCATATACAAGGTATTTTTTGAATGACTGAACTTATACGTGTGCTTTCCATCTTCAAAATATATACTATTCTCATTTCCTCTGTTTTCATGCAAAACAATTTTATCTATATCAATTTCATCAAAAGCTGCTTCATAGATACACATTGCTCCCGGAACACGCTTAACGATATGATAAATAATTTCACTAAGTCCGTGAGAATTCATTGTAGTTCTTATTCTTGTATTTCTATACCCAGCTATCGTTTGAATAAGCTCCATGCCAGTCAAGTGTTCATATTGGAGTCTTAACCTTCCAAATTCAGCCACTTTTTGATTATCTCCTCCAACCCATGTCTTTAAGCCTATTCCCAAATCAGAATGAGTATCATAAGCGTCCACAGAATCATCATGACGAGCATTATTATTAACTTCGAAATATTTTGCAAATATATTTTCATGTACTCTATAGTAAAGATATGGCTCTTCTGCTTCAGAAAAAAGTCTGGATAAACTGCCTAATATTTTTAGCATGTTTTTATAATTCTCTTGATGCTCAACAGGCTGTATGTCATAAAACATTTTTATCAAATCCTTTCATAAATGAGTTTTAGTGGTTAATTGTAAAATATGAAACCTTTAATAAGCCACGGTATTGTAGGCATTTTCGTAAAAGTTAGATTTTTAGCTTCATGGATCCATGTGATAGTTAACGTATTCTAAGAACAGTTCGGTATGCTGGATGTATTTCCCATATTTGGTGATCGTCAATGTTAAATTCCGAAAATAGATATGGATCATCCTCATATCTTGTTAATCCCAATGCTTTGTTATATTCATCATTACGCAAAGTAATGAAACCAATTCTATACAGATATTTACAAATCTGCACTTCATTACATGCATCCAGAGCACCATCAATATAAATCTTTTTTCCATTATCAATAATTCTTTCTTTTACGCGTGAAATTAAATCCATAGTACAATATGATCTTTCACCTTCTCGAAAAATTTCAATAATCATTTCTAAAGATTCACACTGGTGTCTATGTTCTTTATATAAATCTGCCATTCTGAATTTGCCATATTCACTCATTGCAAAATTTACGTTTCCAGTTGCAATTTTATCTCGTTGTTTTCTATGTGCATCTTCTGCTGCAATTTTGCATAATTGAGCAGCCCATCTTGGTCTACCTGCACTTAAAATGTGTATTGACCTATAAGGTACAACTTTCTTTCCTCCCCACTGCAGTTGACCATTGAATACCAAGTTGAACACATGATTCATGCATTTGTCATCTCTAAAATTTTTCTGTTCCAAAAAGGAGTCCGGATGCTCATTACTAAAATATGTGTACAATTTATTATATAGTATTTCCCCTGTATCCTTTGTACTCCAAACTAAATCAATCATATATTGTTCACATTTGTCCAATGCCTCATCATAGTTTCTCAATATCGTCCAAACATCTGTTCTTACCGATGCCCTAATATTTAATCCTTCCACTGTATTAACTAAATATCTACAAGCAGTAAAAAAAGTTCCTACAACTAGCATATTATTTTCAGTATTCACGAATGTCGCATCAATATCATCAACAAACAGCCAAACTTTATGCTTTTTCTCATCAGAATATCTTTTTAACAATTCATATCTATTAGCTATTTCCTTATCATTTTCTTTTTTTTCAATCGATATTTTATCTATACGTAGTGATATTCTATCTAATAATGCGAATATTATATTTTTTCCCTTATATCCCATTATTTCAGCACTTTCAATAATTTTCATAGAATCATCAGATATTGGAAATTTTAGATTTTTAGCAATTTCATTCAATATTCTTATGCATATTCTTTGCTGCCAACAATTAGTATATTGTAATGGTTGATAATCATCGCATTCATACAATGTAATCAATTCAGAAGCTTTAATACTTATTACTATGTCATCTTTATAACGTTCTTCAACCTTATACGCAGAATAATTCAGTAAGGCAGACTTTCCCACACCTTTTCTTGCTCTTACAAACCCCAACCTACGATTAGCATCATGAAATAACTTGTTCTTTTCTTTTTCCAAATAGTAGTCAGTTAATCTTTTCTTGTCTTCATCTTCTCCAGCTTCATTTCCAAATAATTCTGGATTAAGTAAATCATTTCTCATTTTCTATTTCTCCTCTTTTCTATATAAAATCTACTACTATATCAATCCAAAGTTCTTAAATGCCTCCACAATAGCTTCTTCCATCTCCTGTAGACAATTAGGTACCCGTCCTTCCCCAGAATATACATTGTAGTTCTGACGCTTCTCAAGGCCCAATTTATCTTTTATCTGTCCAATATCAAGATTAGTCACATTGAAGCCATATTTCTCTTTAATCCACTTTTTTGCATTGCCATATGTCGGCTTTTCTTCTACAACATATTTGCCCTGTTATAAAGAAACTCCTTCTAAATCGACCTTTATTGAAATAAGGCCTTCATCCTTAATCTGCTCTCTAATGAGTAGACAACACGTCTCAACATGCATTGTCGCCACAAACATATCCACCGGTGTAGCCTCCACGAACTTGTAACCGAGTTCGCACAGCAGCTTGATGTCGCGAGCCAGTGTTCCTGGGTCGCAGGACACGTATACTATCTTATCCACCTCACAACTTGCGACTGCTCGGAGAAGTGCCTCATCGCATCCTGCGCGCGGAGGGTCGAGGATGGCAATCTTTGGGGCATTTTCATCTATGTAGTCGACGAAAAGCTTATCTTCCTTGTCGAGGAGTCTCGGCATCACCTGCTCGGCACGGCCTGTGTAGTAGCGCGCATTTACAATTCCGTTGATTACGGCGTTGCGGTTTGCGTCGATAACGGCGTTTTTTACAGACTCGATTCCAATGATCATGCCAGCGTCAGCCGCCATGCTGAGCCCGATGGTTCCGATGCCGCAGTAGAGGTCGAAGACGGTTTCGCCGCCCTTGAGACAGGCGTATTCCCTGACCTTGGCGTAGAGCTTGCTCATCTGCTTCGTGTTGACCTGGTAGAATGCCGGTGCGGAAATCTCGAATTTCATGCCGTCGTCCGTGATATCGGTGATTGTGTTTGTGCCAGCCACCACCTCGTAAGCGGCTGCGGGTTCGCGGATGTCTTTTGCCTTGTTCACCTCGATAACCACGCTCTGTAGAAAGTACGGCTCCTCATCGGTCGAAACTGCGTCGATTGCGTCGCTGATGGTGTAGATGACCTTCTCGGCGTTTGGCAGCTGCTTGGATGTGCCTGTAAATATGAGCATCATCTCGCCCGTGCCCTCGCATACCTTGATGGTGAAGCCTCTTAGAAATCCTTTGCCATGCCTCGCATCGTATACGGTGAGTAGCTTGTCCTTCAGGATTTCGCGGACTGCATTGGCTGCTGCCATTGTTGCGCGTTTCTGTAGAAGGCAGTCGGTGCAGTCGACTATTTTGTTGCTACCACGCTTGTTGAAGCCGACGAGCGGGCCAGCGCTCGTCATTGCCACAGCAAATTCAGCCTTGTTGCGGTATCTGAGCATCGATTCGAAAGCCTCGCTGTCAGCACCGCCAGCACTCTCAGTCTGCTCAGGTTGCCCAGTCTCCTCGGTCTGCCCAGTCATCCCAGTCTGCCTAGTCCCCTCGGTCTCCTCCCTCTTCCCAGGTCGCCCGATCTGCCCAGCCTGCCCTCCGTCGGCTCCGATTCTATCTGCGGCGCCCAGGACTTCCCTGACAGTTGGCTCCTCAAGGGCGCCTATACGCTCGAGCTTAGTTATTATATTTTTGCGCTTGATGCGGAGCTGCTCTTCGTAGCTAAGCTCGAGCATCGAACAGCCGCCGCAGTCCTGATAGTACGGGCACGTCGGCTGTACTCTGGCTGCGGAAGCCTCAAGAAGCTCGATTGTCTCAGCAAATGCGTAGCGCTTCTTGAGCCTCATGATGCGGGCGCTCACCTTATCCCCCGGAACGGCGCCCGCCACAAAAATAGCAAGGCCAGACAACCTGCCCAGTCCCTTGCCATCATCAGTCATATCTGTAATTTCGAGCTCTACGATCTGCCCTTCATTAACTACAAGAGCAGCAGTCTTATCAATATTATCGCTCATTTTCACCTCGGAATGTTCTCTCTAAATTTATCTTTACCTAGTATTGCTTTTTAACAATTTGCTTGCTAGAATTCTTCGCTTTTTAAACACAGATTACTTGCTTTTCGATTCCGCAGCCGCTAAAATTCTCCTCAATTTTCTCATACTCAGACTTGCTTTTAGCTATCGCCTCTGCTAAAATCTCCCACAAATTATTAGTTGAAAAATCCTTCAAATTTATTCATTAAAGGGCTTGCTTTCATCCTCCGCGTCTGCTAAAATCCCGCCTTCATTATCTGCAGGCCTTGATTTCTCAAATCCCAACTGCTAAAATCCACCAATTATATATTAGTCATGACTTGATTTTTATTCCTCCAGCCACTAAAATCGGCCACTTTTGCACTTGATTTTTGAATTCCAAACCGCTAAAATCCCATCCTCTTTTTGCTTGCTTCTCAGTCTTGCCCCTGCTAAAATCTCCACCAAATTATTAGCCATGAAACTCCCTAAGTTTTACACCAAATAGCCTAAAATCTGCACTCTCATCTATCACAGCCAGCAAAACCGAATTCCTACTCTCCAATAACTAAAAATCCCCAAATTCTTAGCCACCAAAATCTAACATTATTTATAAAAATGCTTGATTCAAGGCTTCTCTCCTGCTAGAATCGCCACCCACCAGCTCTCAATTATCACTTTCAGCACCAAGTTCTATCTCTTAAGCTCTTCGCTTACTCCTTCAGCTTAGCGAAGCGCTACCTCTCCAGCCCCTCCGCTATCTCCTTCAGCTTAGCGAAGCGCTTACTCACACCTGGTTTCTTGATTGGCGGGCTCAGGGCCTCGCCTATCTCCGATAGGCTGGCACCTGGGAGCTCAAGCCTGAGCTCCGCAGTGTCGCGAAGTACAGGTTCGAGGTTTTCTAGGCCGAGCCTCTCCTTGATGATTTCTATATGGCGGATCTGCTGCTCGGCGGCGGTCAGAGTCCTGTCTACATTGGCGTTGTCGCAGTTCGAGATCCTGTTTACTTCTCGCCTGAGCCCTCTGCCGATTCTGATATTTTCGAATTCCAGCATCGCTTCATTAGCACCCATGATACCTAGCATATCGCTTATGTATTCAGCGCGCTTCATGTATACTATATGCTCTTCTCCGCGCTCGATTAGCCCAGCTGACAGGTCGACGAAACTGCCGATTAGCTTCCTTAGGTCATGTGCGACATGCTCGCTATTGAGCACGAATTCCAGATGATAGCTCTTTTTGGGGTCGGACATGGTGCCGACGCCGAGAAATAGCCCTCTCAGGTATGCCTTCTTGCAGCATTTACTCCTGACAATTGGCTGATATATGCCGTCACTAAGGAACTCATCACCTTCTCGGATGAGCATCATGCCGGTCTCGCGTAGTATCTGTGAGCTCTTCTCCTCTGGCCTGATAACCAGAGAGTATCTGTATCTATAGTTGCCACGTGATTTCCCCGGCATCTGTGAATTTCCGACTTCGATACCAGCGTTGCTGCCGAAGTATTCCTTGATCAAGGTCTTATAGTGCCTTGCAATCGCTGGATTCTCTGTCGATGCTACTATTGTAAATTTTCCGCCGCCAGCAAGTCTGAGGCTGCCTGCTACCCTTAGAAATCCTGTAATTTCCGCAAGCATGCAGCACTTCTTGCTCGGCATGACGCGCGCTAGTTCGCCCTTAGTCTGTGATGAGAAAGACATCTATCTGTATGACTCCCTTCAAGTTATAATTTGTACCGCTTGATCACTGCATAAGGGCTAGCGCTTATCTATAGTCTATCTATTTCTTGCTAATTCCCTTTGCGATGAAATCAAGATCTCTGTGTGTCACCGTCACTCTGTACCCGTCCTCATGGAAAAGCTCAGCCATCTTGTTGGCTATTGCCACCGACCTGTGGTGACCGCCAGTGCATCCAAATGCTATATTGAGATGATATTTGCCCTCGTGGATGTATCCAGGTATGAGCTCCTTGATGAGCGCGTGGTACTTGTCTACGAACTCATTCGCGAGGTCTGACTTGAACACATAGTTTACAATCTTCTTGTTGTTGCCGGTGAGCTTCTTGAGACTCTTCACGTAGTATGGATTAGGGATGAACCTGACATCCACCATGATGTCTGACTCGCTCGGAATACCGTGCTTGAAGCCAAATGAAGTCACGTTGATATTGAACTGATTTCCTTCCTTGCCAAGGAATATCCTCCTCATCGCCAGATTAAAATCAGCAACCTTCATGGTGCTGGTGTCGATGATGTAATCAGCCTTCTTGCGCACGCTCTCAAGCTTTGCTCGCTCCTCTTCTATTACAGCCTGTGTAACCTTTCCGCTCGCAAGCGGGTGATGCCTTCTCGTCTCGTTGAATCTCCTAACCAGCGTTGGCGTCGACGCATCTACGAAGAATACCTCGCTCTCTATCTGCTCGCTGCTCTTCAGCTGATCGATAACCTCTACAAGATCGGAGAAAAACTCACCGCCACGGACATCGGCAACGAACGCAATCTTGTCCATGCCATTTGTCATCGAAAGTTCTACAAAATTCATCACCAGCTTAGGTGGCATATTGTCGATGCAGTAGTACCCCTGATCCTCCAGCCAATCTGCGGCCTTTGTCTTGCCTGCACCCGACATCCCTGTGACTATGACAATCTTCATCTCTTACCTCTTCTCAATATTGACAATTCTCTCTAGATCGAGCCCTGCCTCGAGTGACCTCTCTACACCAGCGACATAAGTACCAACTTTATCCGGCACATGCGCATCGCTGCTTATGGCAAATTTCACATCGTAATTCGCCGCTATCTCGATCTCCTCCTTGGTGAGGTGCGTGTGACGAGTGCTGATTTCCATAAGCGTGTTCGTCTCTTCACAAGCCTTGCAGAGCTCCTTCATGTCGAACGGACCCTTGTCCCCAGGGTGTGTTAGGAGAAATATATCGTTCTCATACAGCGCCCTTAGAGCCATATCGGTATTCTTATTTCTTAGCTGCTCCCTGCTTCCAGACGGCAGTCCTGCGTGCCAGCATATGTAGTTTGCAGTCATGTAGCCATGCGGGAGTCCGTAGTGGTATCCCGCGTTGACGATATCGAATTTACCTAGATTCTCCTTCTTGATATCTAGTCCATTAGGAGTATTGATGATATTGGCCTCTACTCCTAGCAGGACTTTGACATTCGGAAACTCCCTCATCGCCTCCTCGATATCCGCTCTCATAGCTGCCAGCTTACCCATCTTGAGCCCGTAGAACTTGTGTCCTGGCCCGTGATCCGTAATCGCCAGCTCGCTCAGTCCCTTGGCTGAAGCTGCAGCAACATTCTCAAGGACTGTCCCCTTGCCATGCGCATACATCTTACCGTGCGAATACCTCGTGTGAGTGTGGTAGTCCGCCGTCAATTTATATAGCTTTTTAATGTTGTTTTCCATCAGCTTATCGCTTCCTTTTTCCCTTATACCCTTTTAATTCTATTCCGCATCGATAATTCTCACCTCAGGTTCGAGTTTAATCCCCGAATTCTGCTCGACTTCCTGAGCCACTATATCGATTAGTTCTCTCACGTCCTTAGAGGTAGCACCCCCTATATTGATAACGAAGCCCGAATGCTTCTCAGATACCTGCGCACCTCCGA
>ERZ773037.1865-NODE-1865-length-10715-cov-19.575047_pt1 | contig 10715 bp, 6 predicted proteins | sample MGYA00511466_ERZ773037 | MGnify/ENA primary metagenome ERZ773037 (study PRJEB29015, sample SAMEA2738146) | human oral metagenome | biome: human oral; feature: human-associated habitat; material: saliva | place: China | collected 2202 ...
AGGAAAGGGAACAAAAGTAGCACAACTGTTTTATTATTTTGTCGAAGATTTAATCAAAAACGATGAAATTGATAAGGAAGAAATAGAAAAACTTAAGACTAAAGAATATTCAAAAGATGTATTCAAAAATACAAGCTATCCTGCAGTTTCGGAAGACAGGAACGCATATATGGGTAGCTCGAAGACGGTTCGCTATCGTTCTGTGCCACTAAATTTCAAAGGTGAAGATATCTATATATCAACTCAATTCTTTGATTCAGGTAGAGACTCGATAATTGCTTGGTATGATAGGCATAAATAAAATAAATGGAAATTCGAATGATATGAAAGTACTAAATGTAATATTTATTACTGAGTAATATTTTGAGTAAATCAATTAGAGAACTATATGATTTTTGGATAATTGATTCAATGTATGAGAAAAAAGGTGTATAATGGCTAATTTATCAAAAATAAGACGAGAAAAAATGCTGGAGTATCTTGAAAAGCTTAAAACAATAAATAATGATGATGAGCATATTCGTGCAATTACTGAAATCGAAAATGCACTGAATGAAAAAAAGTATGGTCTTGTGTGGGAAGAACACTCCGAAAAAGTTGATGAAATGTTGGAACATAATATTCCAGTTTTCGTTGAAAATGTGGGAAGAAAAATCGAAGTGAATGAAAATGAAGCATATAACTTTTTGCTTGAGGGAGATAATCTTCATTCGTTAAAGCTTTTGGAGAAAACACACAAGGGAAAAATTGATGTTATATATATAGATCCACCTTATAATACTGGAAACAAAGATTTTGTTTATGATGATTCATTTATAGATAAAACAGATGGATATGCTCATAGTAAATGGCTTTCTTTTATGGAGAAAAGATTACTAATTGCAAGAGAACTCTTAAGTGATGATGGATTTATATTTCTGTCAATCGATGATAATGAGGTATTTCAATTAAAATTATTGTGTGATGGAATATTTGGAGAAAATAATTTTATAGTATCTTTGCCAAGGCAAACTAAAAAAAGTGGGAAAACAACAGGTTCGTTTTCTAAAAATCATGATTATGTTCTTGTTTATTCAAAAGGGTCATTGGTAAATTTCAAGATGAAGAGTCATATAGATAAAGAGTATAAATACAAGGATGAATTTTTTGAAGAACGAGGATTTTATAAGTTAAATCAGACATTGGATTATGATAGTTTGTCCTATAGCAAAAGTTTGGATTATCCGTTGGAGATTGAAGGCGAGATTTTTTATCCTGGATCCAGTGAAGAATTATGGAAAATGAGACAATCTGGAAAATATAATAGGGCTGATTGGGCATGGAGATGGAGTAAATCCTTATTTAATTTTGCATATAAAAATGGATTTGTAGTAATTAAGAGAAAAAAAGATGGTTCGGCAAGGATATATACAAAAACATATGCTAATGTAAATATTGAAAAGACAAATACAGATTGTTATAAAATTATTTCACAAGATAGGACAAAGGCAACAAGCTCAATAGAATTTACAGAAAATATATATTCTAATGATAATGCAAAAAAGGATTTGAAAATGGTAGGTTTGGAAAAAAGTTTCGATTATTCAAAACCCATAAGTCTTGTTAAAGAAATAATAGATTTTCATAGAGACAAAGATATTGTGGTTCTCGACTTCTTCGCTGGGTCAGGAACTACTGGTCATGCCGTAATGCAACTCAACAAAGAAGATGGTGGTAACCGTAAATATATCCTTTGTACAAATAATGAAAATAATATATGTGAGGAAGTAACATACCAAAGACTAAAAAATATACAGAGCGAATTGCCACATAATCTAAAATATTTCAAAACTGATTTCATACCTAAATTCACTGATAATGAAGATAGTGTGTCAGATAAGATAATGGACCATATTCAAGAGCTGATTGAACTAGAACATGCATTAGAAATTGACGGTAGAAAATATATCATAATTAGTGATGAAGACAAGCTAGATAAGATAATATCAGATATTGAGGATGGTGGTAAACTATTCGTCAGATCAGGTATCTTTCTAACACGAAATCATCAAAGACTTCTTGAAGAAAAAGATGTAAGCATAATTGAAATACCAGAGTATTACTTTAGAGAAGAACTTAAGGAGATAGGTGAGCTATGATAGATATTAGGCTTAAAAATTTTCAAGAAGAAGCAGTAGATTTTCTATTTGATAAAACTACAAATAGAAATTCCAAACCTAAAATAGTAATGCAAAGTCCAACAGGAAGTGGTAAGACTATAATTCTAGTATCATATATCGAAAAATATTTAGACTTTCACATGGATAGCGTAATTTGTTGGTTTTGCCCAGGAAAAGGAGAACTAGAAGAACAGTCTAAAGAAAAAATGGAACGCTTTGCTCCTAGTTTGAAGACTGGTAGTGTATTTGACATAATAAATACAGGATTTGAGGGCGGAACAACATACTTCATTAACTGGGAGACTATTACAAAAAAAGACAATACTGCAATAAGAGAAAGTGAAAGAAAAAATCTATTCGAAAGAATTAGCGAAGCTCACAATCGCAACCTCAATTTCATAATAATAATCGATGAAGAGCATCAAAACAATACATCAAAGGCAGATGATATCATCTCAAGTATAAATGCTGCATATGAAATTCGCGTATCGGCAACTCCAAACAAAAGAGTTTTAGGAGAGTTCTACGAGATTCCAGAGGAAGATGTAATAAATGAAGGTCTTATTACAAGATTTATGTACATCAACTACGGACTTGATACCATAGAGGTCGAAAACACTTTCCACGAAACAGACATACTATTAGAAAAGGCAGATGAAATCAGAAAAAAGATAGCTCAGGCATACATTGATGAAAATGAGAATGTTAGACCATTAGTACTTGTTCAGTTCCCAAATTTAAACGATAACCTGATAGAGCATGTCGAAGAAAAATTGAATTCGATGGGATATTCCTACGAAAATAAGCTGCTTGCAAGCTGGTTTTCGGCAGAAACCAAGGATGATAGGAATAGGAAATCAAAGAAACTAGGGAAAATCAACATAGGTACAACATCTGAGGCCAGCATTACAAATTCAAACGCTACACCAGTATTTTTGCTCTTCAAACAAGCTCTTGCAACGGGTTGGGATTGTCCTAGAGCAAAAGTTCTTGTTAAACTGCGTGAAAATATGGATGAAACCTTTGAAATCCAGACACTGGGAAGGCTTAGGAGAATGCCACGAGCAAAACATTATGGTATAGAACTTCTCGATTGCTCATATTTGTATACATTTGATGAAAAATATAAGTTAGAAGTTATCAAAGCTGGTAACGGTTTTGAAACACAAAGAGTTTTTCTGAAGGAAGAACCTAAAAAAATAAAATTGTTTAAAGAACTTAGAAACCAGGATGGAGACTATGTTGATGAGCAAGGTATTCGAAATAGAGTCTTTGAGTTTTTTACAAAAAAATATAATCTTATAAATAACAAAGCAGAGAACGAATCAATACTAGAGACAAAGGGCTTTGTTTTTGGAACAAAGGTTTCAAAAAAATATTTAACCGGGAAATATGCTACACTGCAGCAACTTAACGAAGGTGATAAATACTATCATCTTATGGGGATAGAGGTTGATACACACTTACACGGTATAGATCTTAGGCATAACGTTGATGAGGTAAAAAAGCATGTTGGACTTTCATATGATAAAACCAACCAAATACTCAGGACACTATTTCTAAAAGATTATGGGAATACAAAGTTTAAGATACTCAATCTTAAATTGAGAGAGTATTACGCGTTTATTATCAACAATTCAGAGCGTTTAAAATCTGATTTCATTATTTTTTCTGGACAGAGACAAGATCAAATTATGTACCTAGAAAATAGACTGGAATCTTTCAGAATTCCTCTCGAAGAAACTTACAGATATTTACCATTCCAGAGAAACGTAAAAGTCTTAGAGAGCAATGTCTATAAGGGTTATGATACAACTATGATAACCTCAGAATTTCGCTCTTTATCAGAGAGATTGTTTGAGAAATACTGTGAAAAAAGTGAAAGGGTTAAATTTGTTTATAAGAATGGTGATACTGGTCAGCAATATCTCTCAATTGTTTACGGAACAAATTTTGACAAGCAAAGATTATTTTACCCTGACTACATTGTTCAACTTGTAGATGGAACTATTTGGCTCATTGAAGCTAAGGGTGGTGAATCAAAAGGTCATAGTAAGAATATAGATGTTCAGGTCGAAAATAAATTTGAGGCATTCAAGAGGTTTGCAAATGAGCACAATTACAATTTTGGATTTGTAAGAGAAAGGGATGAAGAACTTTACCTAAATAATACAGAGTATGTTGAAGATATGAGTCATAGTAGTTGGGAGTTGCTGGATGACAAATTTTAAAACACGAGATGAACAACTAAAGAACTATAGTTAGTTAAAAATTAATCAATGATTTGATACTGCGGATACGCAATCGACTAAAAAGATATGATTTGGTTTAAATATAAATATGATTAATTAATTTAACTAATATTATATATAAGTTGTAATGATTAGGAATAAGATCAGAGAAGTATATTGACTTATAATCATGATATAATTTAATATTTAAATTTACGCTAGTTAAATAGAGATTGTAAAATAACAACATAAAACTCATGAGAGTTTACTTTTGAATTGAAGCATACTTAGAAAACGTAGTTTTAATATAGAAAATTCAACACCGAAAATATTTGTTGACTTCTAAATGTATACTAGATGATTTAAGCAACAAGGAGATATTATATGTACATAGATTTATTTGCTGGGTGTGGGGGCATATCACTTGGACTTTGTAAGGCAGGATGGACAGGACTATTTGCTGTAGAAAAAAATGTGGATGCATTCTCGACACTAAAACATAATCTAATTTTAAATAATAGACATTTTAATTGGCCAGAATGGCTACCACAAACTGAATTAGATATCAACGAATTAATAAAAACTTATGAGAAAGAGCTAATTGGGTTGCGCGGAAAAGTTCAGTTGCTAGCAGGGGGGCCACCATGTCAAGGCTTTTCCATGGCTGGACAAAGAAAAAGTAATGATAATAGGAATCAATTATATAATTCATATATCAAATTTGTGGAACTTGTTGAACCAGAAACACTTTTTTTTGAAAATGTACATGGATTTACTGTAGGGTTTAAAAGGAAATATAAAGATGGAATTAGAAAGGGAGAATCATACTCAGACAAATTGATAAAAAAACTAAAAAAATATGGATATGATGTTGACTACAAATTGATTTTGATGTCCGAATATGGCATACCACAAAAACGTAAGCGATTTATTTTATTTGCAACGAAACAAGGCGCTGCATCAGAATTCTTCGATAGATTATGTAAGTCTAAAGATGACTTTTTAATGCATAAAAATATAAAATGTCCTGTTACAGTTAGTGAAGCAATCGGAGATTTGAAGAGAACACATGGAGAAACGCGGAGTTCGTATTCTCCCAGATTTTCTAACGGAATTTACGGGGCTATAACATCGGGATATCAAGCATTAATGAGAGCTGACGTGGATCAAGATTCAGTGCCTGACAGTCATAGATTTGCACAACATAAGCAAGAAACTATAGAGCTATTTACGCGTTTAATGAATGTATCTGATAGCATATTTAGAATAACACCTAAAATGGGGTTAGTTGATGGATTAAAAAAAAGAGGCATAACTCCATTGAAATCTGACGGCGTATGCACAACAATCACATCAATTCCGGACGATTTTATTCATTATAGTGAACCTAGAATAATGACAGTTAGAGAAATAGCTAGAATTCAAAGTTTTCCAGATGATTACATTTTTTTAGGGAAGTATACAACTGGCGGGAAACGAAGAAAGACAGATGTCCCAAGATATACACAAATTGCAAATGCGGTTCCACCGTTATTTTCAGAATTAGTCGGATTGATATTACAGGAGATGATTAATCATGAGAGAGATACTTCACTTTAAAGTCAGTGCAGGACTTAAAAATATTATTGGAAGAGAATTAATCAACGATAAGTTTATTGCAATTTTTGAATTAGTGAAAAATTCATATGATGCAGGAGCAAAATATGTAACTATTAAATTTGAAAATATATACTCTGATAATCCTATAATTTATATTATCGATGATGGTAAAGGAATGTCAAAACAAGAAATAATTGATAAATGGTTGTTTGTTGCTTATTCTGAGAAAAAGAATAGAACGTATCGAGATAATATCAAATTTAGAAGGGATTATGCCGGTGCAAAGGGAGTAGGTAGATTTTCTTGCGATAGATTAGGCGAAAAAGTAGAGTTGATATCTAAGACAAGTAAAGAAAAATATTGCAATAGTATCACAATTGACTGGAATGAATTTGAAGATGTAGATACAAAAGAATTTCAGAATATTGAAGTTGTATATAATGAAGAAAAAAATAATATAATATCTAATCATGGAACAATAATAAAGATTTCTAAACTCCGAGAATTATGGGATAGGAATGAACTATTAAAGCTAAAAAAATCATTGACACAACTCGTAAATCCAGAAGCAAATAAGAATTATGATATGTTTGATATCATTATGGATGTTGAAGAAGAAAAATATAACGATAATGAAATAGAAAAAAAAGGGAAGGTATTTGATAAGGATATTGTAAATGGAAAGATAATAAATCATGTTTTCGATGTATTGAATATTAAAACAACTAAAATCACGGCAGCAATTTCCGAAGATGGGAAAAAAATAATAACTTCACTAAATGACAGGGGTGTACAACTTTTTGAGATAGAAGAGAAAAATAAGTATAGCATTAAAAACATAAAGGGCACCCTATACAGTTTAAATAGAGCGGCTAAAGTTAACTTTACAAAAATCATGGGGATTGAATCTGTGAATTACGGTAGTGTGTTTATATATAAAAATGGATTCAGGGTTTATCCATATGGTGAACCAGAAAAGGACTTCATGAATATGGATAGACGAAAGGCACAAGGATACAACCGTTATTTGGGAACACGTGAAATATGTGGAAGAATTGATATATTTGGATCAAATCCAGGCTTTATTGAAACATCAAGTAGGAATAATGGATTTATTTCCTCCTATGAAACTGGAGAATTAGAAGAATTCTTTTATGAATATTTACTTAAGCCTCTGGAAAAATATGTTGTCAATATAATTCATTGGGGTGAAGAAGTTATTGACAATAAAAGCTTGGCATCTGCTATGGATGGATATTCTAATTTAGAGGCTGTGCTCACTAAAATAAAGGTTAGATTCAAACCCGAAGCGCTGTTGAAAGCTTCATACAATGAGGAACTTTCAAAAATTATATCAGATCATACAGATAAAAAAACAGAAGTTGATGAGTTAAAGAAAATTGCAATAGAAAAAAAAGATGGAGAATTACTAAAGCAAGCAGATAGAGTTGAAAAAGTAACAAAAAAATTACATAAAGAGATATCAGAAAGTCGACGAGAATTTGAGAATGAACTATTAGAGCATGAGAGGACAAAAAAAGAACTCAAAGTATCACAAAAACAAATAGGTGTTTTACAGTCAAAGCAAAATATATCTATTGATAATGCAATTGATACTATGCATATTATAAAAACATATGCAGATTCTATTGACTCTAATATATCTGAGATTACCGAGTTGATAAAAAAGGGAACTGAAATAAATGAAGTACTATCAATACTTCATGAAATGAGGGAAACGTGCTCTAAAATATTAAACGCATACAATATATCTATCAATACTGATTATAAGGTTGAAAATGGAAACAAAAAAAATGATATTGTCAAGTTTACAAAATCATACATCGAAAAACATTGGAAACACAAGTTGATGATAGAACTAAAAGGGCTTTCATCTATGGAGATTCCGTTTAATCCTCTTGAATTCAGTATAATTATTGATAATATTGCTGACAATTCCAAAAAAGCGAATTCAAAGAAGTTGGAAGTTATTTTTGGAAGTGACCATAACGGTTATTATATAAGATGGATTGATGATGGTTATGGTATGCAAGTAGACTGTGATGATTCAAAGCTATTTGAACAAGGATTCACTACAACAAATGGTACAGGGATTGGGTTGTATACTGTAAATAAGTATGCAAAAAAAATAAATTCTAAAATTTCGGTTAATAGAGAGTATAAAAATGGTTTTGAATTAGAAATGAGGTTTTAGTATGGATTTGACATTTAGAATATTATGGTTTGAGGACTCGGATGAATGGTATAGTACTATTAGTAGAAGAGTAGAAAAGTATATTATTGACAAAAACTTTAAGCCTGAGATTAAACGTTTTACAAATACTTCAGGATTTGATTTGAGTAAATATAATCTTAATAATTACGATCTACTCATAGTGGATTATAACTTAAACACGAATAATGTAGACGGTAACCATAGAGAAATCTACGGTACAGAGATTATCGATTTGGTAAGAAAAGATTATTTTGTTAATGATATTTTATTCTATTCGGCTATTGGATATGATGAACTTTACAATATTTTTAAGCATGAAGGCATGCAAGGTGTTTTCATTTCAGATCGAGAAAATAATGAATTTTTAGAAATATTCGAAAGGCTAGCCAATAAAACAATTACAAGAGCTAATAATATTGTGAATGTTAGAGGGATTGTAATGGATGCGACAAGCAACTTCGATAATATGATACGTGATTTGATTATTGCTATTTGGCCAACTTTAGGATGCAATGAAAAACAGATATCTGAATACATCATTTCAAAAATTTTGGAAGAGAATTGTAAAACTGCAGATAATTTAAAATGTAAATATAAATCCATAGATAGTACTAACATAGAGGCGTTGCTTGATGAAAGAGATTTTTCTGCAGCAAGACAGGTGCGTGTATTAAATAAGTGTATTAAATTAGATAGCGATTTAAAACAAAGAATTAATGATGCTTTTAAGAAACATTTAAATCAAGACACTACAAAATTTTGTGAATCATATAATGAAGATATAATTAGTTTTAGAAATGCATTGGCTCATGTTAAAACAGAAATATCTATTGAAGATAAGGAGGTTACCGTAGAAATTAATGGTAAAACTGTAATATTCAATCAAGAACTATGTAATAATTTAAGGAGAAATCTACTGAATTATAAGAATATTCTAGATGATATAAATGAGTATGTGGGACCTAAAAACATATAGTCATGAGTATAATCTGATATGCACATAGAATCCTGAACAAATGCTATGAACTAAGCATAAGACATTGATGCCACCCTGTGTCATTCAGGTGGCATCTTTTTTGTATTGATTTAGCAGCGGTTCATCGAACGAATGTGAGATGAATCATAACATTTTACGTGAGTTCTAATGTATGTTGCTGAAGTTGAGTATTCAAGTAGATATAAAAGCAAATCTAACTAACGTAGTTAATAGAAGTGTCTATTCATTGGGCCGGTAGGAGGAGCGATGGCAATGACAAGATTTGCAAAATAATTTCAACGTAGGGGCTATTTACACCCAAATATATAATTATAAATATAATCATGATATTAACTCACTTGTGCTATAATCTCCCTAAGGACATCATATGAAATTAAAAGATCTAACACATACAAAAAAACATGACTGTCTACTCAGGCACAGAATCACTTAAACTATAAAACTACAACCACTCGCCAATCAGAGCAATCGCCTGGTTTGAGTAGAAATAATTTTAAAGCTGAAATATTCCCATTAAACCACAAAGAGTGGATGAACATATTTTGAAACCAAAGGAGCCACTATGACCCCAAACCCACACACAAATTTGCCACCAAGCACACACAAAACCGCAGCCACAACCCCAAACCCACTTAAACCCTACCAAATCCTAAGTGGAGCGCAGCTAAAATACATCGCATTTATCTCAATGCTCATAGACCACACAAATAACGCACTGATAACGCCCATACTAAACGGCAAAGGCGCGCTATTATACATATCGAACACGTTTTCCATAATCGGAAGAATAGCCTTCCCAATCTTCATGTTTTTCCTTATCGAAGGCTTCTTTAAGACGCGAAGTCGCAAGAAATACCTCGCAAGCCTTTTGATCTTCGGACTTATCTCCGAAGTTCCATTTGATATGTTCGTCTCGAGGACCTTCTTTGAGCCAAACTGGAACAACATGATGTTTACACTAGCCCTGTGCCTAGGCGTAATCTGGCTAATCGATAGCCTAAGAGCAAAACTAAAAAGCACGCTGCTTTGGTTCATAACAAGCCTGCCAATTCTAGGAATTTCATGCTTCATAGCAACCTGGCTAAGCCTAGACTACGACTATCACGCAGTACTCATCGCATACATATTCTATATTTTCAACCAAAAGCCAATAATCGGAGCAGGACTCGGATACATCTCAATCATCAAAGAACTCTGGTCCATCCTAGGTTTCGGACTGACACTGACATATAACGGAGAGAGGGGAAGGCAGTACAAATGGCTAAACTACGCCTTCTACCCAGTTCACCTACTGATACTAGGAATCCTAAGGTTCTACCTGAACATCTAATCAAAATAAAAACGCCTGCCAAAGACAAAGCCAAGGTCAAGGCCGAAGGCAAATCAAAGGCAAAGCAAGGCATCACGCGTATACAAGGAGATACCAACTATGAAAAGTATCGGAGCAGAAACACTAAAAACCATAGCAAAGGGCATGAACGCCGGATACATCT